>Ga0207964_1000011_pt1 | contig 101243 bp, 104 predicted proteins | sample Knorr_S23_td_250_FD_185608 | JGI IMG/M metagenome (GOLD analysis project Ga0207964, IMG submission 185608) | Marine microbial communities from Southern Atlantic Ocean transect - Knorr_S23_td_250_ad_251m_LV_A (SPAdes) (version 2) | ecosystem: Environmental > Aquatic > Marine > Oceanic | place...
CCATCAGTATCAGTAAACCCATATTCAATTGCTAAGTCCGCCGTTCTTAGGACTCTGCCTGACTTTTCAAACACATTTTTATCGCCTGCTAGCGCTGCAATTGCGCGCCCCACAAATTCTGGAGACTCCGAATTAGACAAATCCATATGCTCTGCCGCTGCCAAAACTGCCTCCGTTCTTACGACTCCAGGATAGAGTGATATCACAGAAATGTTATTCAACTTTAACTCATAGGCCATGCTAGAGGACATTCGATTAGATGCCGCTTTCGACGCAGCATAGGCTACTCCTTGATCGTCACAATCGGCAGCATGAAATGACAAATTTACAATCAGGCCATCATTATTTTTAATCATTTGTGGGATGGCCATACAGCTAGAGTAGAAATGTGCTCTAGCCCCAACATTAAACATCAAATCCCAACGAGATATGGGCGTTTCCCAGAATCCCGATTCGTTCCAAAATTGAGTGCCATTGGTAAAATGTTCGTACCCTCCCCAAACATTATTTACCAATATATCGATTTGATTATTATCTTTAAGTATCAGATCGAAAACAGCTTTTACCTGCTCATCATCATCATGATCGCACGGCAGGGCTATACAATCCCCGCCTTTGCTCTTAATTTGCTCTTGAGTTTGATAAATCGTTCCTGCCAATTTAGATGCGGACTCGCCCTCAATAATAGTTCTGCCGGTGATGTATACCAGGGCCCCTGCTTCGGCCAGACTTACGGCTATCCCTTTGCCAACACCACGGCTCGCTCCAGTGACAACCGCTATTTTACCTTTTAAGCTCACTTAAACTTCCTGTTTAAAATTTAGGACGATATACAGTCACACCAAAGCGGTCTTCTGCTTAGAGGTTTTAAACAGTAATTCCTTTAATTTCTAAGAAATCATCAAAACCAAACTCACCCCACTCTCGACCATTACCCGATTGCTTATAACCACCAAAGGGTGCCGTGTAATCTTGGGAAGCGCTATTAATACTCACCATTCCCGCGCGTAACTGTGATGCAACCCGAGCAGCCCTCTCTTCACTTGTGGTACTAAAATAAGCAGAGAGCCCATAAGGCGTGTCATTAGCGATTTGGATAGCCTGCTCTTCGGTTTCAAAAGGGATCATACTTAGAACAGGACCAAAGATTTCTTCTTGGGCAATCGTCATCTCATTAGTGACATTCGCAAAAACAGTTGGCCTGACAAAATAGCCCGTTTCCAAACCCTTGGGCTTGCCAGGACCGCCGGCAACAAGTGTCGCGCCTTCTTCAATCCCTTTTTCAATCAGACCTTGGACCTTATCAAACTGCACGCGACTTGAAAGTGGCCCCAAGTGCTGCCCCTCTTTAGTCGGTTGATCTACAGCAACATTACCAGCTGCTTCCTTTGCTATAACTACGGCTTTGTCATAAACAGATGAATGCACTAGCATTCGAGACGGTGCATTACAGGACTGACCAGTATTACCCATCATATGATTGACACCCGCTGTCACTGCAGTCTCTAGATCGGCATCTTCAAAGATAATATTGGGTGACTTACCGCCTAATTCCTGAGTTACACGCTTAACAGTATCAGCCGCGGCCTTGGCAACAAGAATTCCTGCACGTGTCGATCCTGTAAATGACACCATGTCTACCTCAGAGTGCCCAGCGATGACAGCACCAACATTAGGCCCATCACCATTAACCATGTTGTAAACCCCCGCAGGAAAACCTGCTTGGTGCATCATTTCAGTGAATAAGTACCCCGAAATAGGCGCGATTTCACTGGGCTTAAGCACCATTGTGCAACCTGTCGCAAGTGCTGGCGCGACTTTGCAACTTATCTGATTAATAGGCCAGTTCCAAGGCGTGATAAAACCACAAACACCTATAGCTTCTTTGACGATTCGGGTATTACCCACTTGGCGTTCAAACTCAAATTGTTTTAATGCTTCTATAGCAGAGTTGATATGTCCACGGCCGGTATCTGCCTGGGCAGCAGTAGCGAAAGAGATTGGCGCACCCATCTCTATAGAAATGGCAACTGCCATTTCATCGTAGCGATCAACGTAAATTTGGAGCAGCTTCTCCATCAGTGAAATACGCTCATCAACGGGCATCTGTGAGTAACCTGGAAAAGCGCGCCTGGCGGCTGCTACCGCATGATTTACATCTGCTTCGGCTCCCAGAGAGATGGTGGCTACCAACTCTTCACTCGCCGGATTTTCAACATCAAGATCATTACTTTGGACTGGATCGATCCACTGACCATCAATGTAGAATTTTCGTAAATCTTTCATAATTGCCTCTCATCAAGCGTAGTGTAATTTTAATTTATCCATCTTATGACGAAATTATCCCATCAACTATACCCCTGCAGGGGAATCCACTACAACAGCTTCTCAATAGACGCCAATGTTTGCGGGCCAATCAATCTATGTAGCACTTTTCCTTCACCACTGATAATTAGAGTCTCTGGCAGTATTGATACAGGTTCTAACCCCCAGGTTTCACGAGGATCTTGAATCAAACTTGGAAACTTAATTCCTAACTTAGTTATTTCACTGCGCAGGACATCATCTTGAGATCCATCGAAATTTACCCCAACTACCGTAAGCCTGTCAGCATAGTGGGTAGCCAGCTCATTCAACTCCGGAATTTCTTTACGACAAGGGGCGCACCAAATAGCCCAATAATTGATGATCAGGAGTTTATCATGAGCTTTAACATCTATTGTCCCGCCCTCTAAAAGAGGATATTGAGAATCAGCTAAACCCACCATCGACTCACTATTATCCCCAGAGCACCCCACCAAAAAACACATTACTAAACATACTTTCTTAAACATTCTGACCTCTTGTTACTAAATCCCAACTCAACTCGTTATCGTACAATTGAAGGCACGTAGCATAACTTATTTTTTGCGATTTGGATGAACTAAAAATTGTATCTAAACCAAGGTTATAGGCAACAAAAATTCTGGCGCAATGCTTTCTTTTCGTTTGGTTTAATTGCCCTTACAATGTTCGCATGCACAAGATTAATGAGAACTCCAATATGGCCTTAATTTATCACAACCCACGATGCTCCAAGTCACGACAGACTTTAGAGATATTGCGCGAACACAACGTTGAGACGGACGTTATACTCTATTTAGAAACGCCTATTGACCGAGCAACACTATTGTCATTGCTGAAAATGCTTGGCATCACTCCAAGTCAGTTAATTCGGCGTAATGAGCCTGACTTTAAGCGACTGCATTTGGATAACGACAATACAACCGATGAGGATCTGGTAAACGCCATGATCGAATACCCTAAGCTGATGGAAAGACCCATCGTGGTGCACAATAATAAGGCTGTGATTGGAAGGCCCCCTGTAAATGTCCATAAAATTCTTTGAAGGCAACTATGACAGAAAAACCTTATATCCTTGTTTTGTATTACAGCCGAAATGGCCATGTCAAAATGCTTGCAGAGCAAATAGCCAATGGGGTCGAAGCAGCAGGTCTTGAGGCACGTTTAAGAACTGTTCCAGGCATCTCAACTGTATGCGAAGCTACGGAAGATGAGATTCCAGAAAGTGGTGACATTTATTGCAGTGAAGAGGACCTCTCTAACTGTTCGGGCTTGTTATTGGGCAGTCCAACTCGATTTGGCAACATAGCTGCACCATTAAAATACTTTATTGACGGAACTGCAGGCCTTTGGTTAAGCGGTGCATTAATTGATAAACCAGCAGGTGTCTTTACCTCTTCATCAAGTCTGCACGGAGGTCAAGAATCAACGCTACTTTCAATGATGATACCTCTTTTGCATCAGGGTATGATCCTCGCTGGCATACCCTACTCTGAAGCAGCTCTATCCTCTACCTCGAGAGGGGGAACGCCCTATGGCTCTAGCCATGTTGAAAGTGAAGCCCTAAGTGAAGATGAAATTAAAATCTGTCGGGCGCAAGGGAATCGTCTAGCAATTTTGGCCAGTAGATTACTAGCTAAGAAAACATAACTCGATTTACTCAAAAGATAGGTAGTCTAAATTGACAGTTGAACAAAAAATAGCCAGCGCAAAGTTGGCCACTCGAGCAAGCTTTTTTATTTTATTACTCATACTGATGATAAACCTGTGGGTTAAAGGTGAGCCTATAATAGCCTATCCTTTTACCTTGCTGCCTCTGATCGTCTTTATCCCAGGTATTATTGAAGGTGGAATACGAACCTTGATATGGGTATGCTTTGTAATGCTTCCGTTTTTTGTTGCTGCAATTTGGAAAGTCAGCGGACCGGAGCCTCAAAATTTGGACTTTATAGAGCTAATATTAGTTGTAATATTATTTTCTGCCGCGACGATCAATGCGCGTCTGCGACAAAAAAATAATCTGTAACAATTTCATGTGATCAAAAAGGATTTTTAAATGACGGACAAAAAACCAGGCATTTTTAGACGTATATTTAGTTTCATCGGTAAGATTTTGACCGGTATCAGGTATTTTTTCAGCTTCGTTATTTTGGTTTTCTTCATTTCTATTCTGGCCGGAACCTTTGGTGATGCTGTGCCGCCGATTCCAGAGAAAGGCGCTCTCTACCTTGCTCCCCAAGGTGTCCTTGTGGACCAGAAAACCTATACTGACCCTTTAAACCAAATTTTTTCTCAAACTGGACAGCAAAATTCCGAGACGCTTGTTAGGGATGTAATTGAAGCAATTGACACCGCCCGTGATGACGTAAGAATTACACACTTATTGCTTGATACAGACTATATGGTAGGTGGTGGCCTAAGCAAACTGGAAGAAATTGGCTTCGCTCTTCAGCGTTTCAAAACCGAAAAACCAATCATTGCGGTAGGAGATTACTATAGCCAGTCTCAGTATTTTCTGGCTGCTCACGCCAATGAAATTATTCTCAACCCCCTTGGTGGAGTCATTATTAACGGTTTTTCTTCCTATCGTAGTTACTTTAAAGAAGCTCTGGATAAACTAGACATCACCGTGAATATTTTTAGGGCCGGCCAGTACAAGAGTGCAGTAGAACCGCTTATGGGAAACAGCATGTCACCCCAAGTACGAGAGGAAACTCGCATTTTATTAGATGACTTGTGGAGCTTTTATAGTTCAGAGATTGAAGATCTACGCTCCCTCGAGACTGGTACTATTAATAATTACACTAATAATCTTCATCTTGCGTTAGCCGAAAACGGTGGAGACACAGCGCTACTAGCAAAAAATGCCGGCTTGATCGATACCATTGCAACACGAACTGAGATCAATGATTACCTTAATGACACTATCCCAGGAGAAACTGACGAATTTGATAGCATTGATATGGTTAGCTATTTAAAAAACATTCGAGTTAGAGCCAATCAAAATCCTGAAAACGAAAATCAGATAGCTGTGGTTGTGGCAAGCGGCTCAATTATGGATGGCGAACAACCAGAGGGCTCCATCGGGGGTGATACCCTAGCAGGGATCTTTTCAAATTTACGTGAAGATGAAAAAGTGAAAGCAATCGTGTTGCGGATAGATAGCGGCGGCGGCAGCGCTTTTGCATCCGAAATCATACGCGACTCCATCAACGTCACTCGCGCGGAGGGAATTCCAGTCGTGGTTTCCATGGGAAGTGTTGCTGCATCGGGGGGCTATTGGATTGCCGCTGAGACCGATAGAGTATTAGCCATGTCAACTAGCATTACTGGATCAATCGGGGTTTGGGGAGTAATTCCAACTATTGATCGATCCCTGGCGAAACTAGGTGTCTATTCTGACGGTGTTGGTACCAACGATATATCGTCCATGATGCAAATCGATCGTCCCTTGAGTAAACCGGCACAGGCAATTATTCAATCAGGGGTAGATAATATTTATACACGATTTTTGACCCTAGTTGCATCGGGTCGCGACTCGACTCCAGATAAAATCCATGAAATAGCTCAAGGAAGAGTATGGACGGGAACTCAGGCTATAGATAACGGCTTAATTGATGAAATTGGTGACCTCAAAGATGCTATCGAAGTTGCAGCCATGCTTGCAGAAATCCAAGACTATACCATCGATTATCCGCGTAAAGAAATGACGCCTTTTGAAACCTTGATAACCGAAATAAATAACAATGTAGCTCGCTTTTTAGGTGCAATCGGTATAACCCCTAAACTGGGAAGTCTGATTCCTAAAAGTCTTCATTATTATACTGACAAAATTTTTGGACCTATAAGGATGATGGAAACACTGAACGACCCCAAGGGCGTGTATCTATACTGTGATCAGTGCCCCTCTTAGACTCCCAAGGCCCCAAAGTTCGTATAGGATCATCGACGATATGTCGTTGTTAGCTTTACAGCTATTGATTGTTAAGCTACAACTAGTAAGACTTAGAATTAAGCTAGAATATAATATTATGGCACATAAGAATAAACAGGATGTTTATATAATAGAGAACATGGAATGTTTAAATCCCACCCAGACAATCTAAGTCTAAAAAACCTGACTGCTCGTTATGTTGTTGCTCTTGGATTGTTAGCTGTAACAACTACCGCCTCAATGCTTTACCTTTACAGAGCAACCTCTGAACAACAGTATTATTCAAATGTTATTGTCGAAGCTGGTAAAACACAGGTTTTGTTAAAAGAAATAGAGCTCTATCACCTCCTCCTAATTGGTTCTGAAAGTAATAAGCAACAACAAAACTACCGTAAGAAACTTTTAGACTCTTTAACCGCCTTGACAAGTAATCATCAGTCATCTTTGGATAAGGAACAATCCAAAAATCTTGGGGTAAAAATTAAAGTCGATGAAATAGAAATAGATTCCATACGACTTAATCGTCAAATCTCTGACTATATCGACTTGACAAGAACCCTCTCAACGAGCGCAAATGAACAGATAAGTAGACAACCCATTTTAAGCTCAAATTTTCTTAACCTTACTGAAAGCCTCACACAATTAATGAAAAGAATTGTTGGATCGCACGTTGTGCTCTCAAAAAAGGAGTATGAGCGCATAAGACGAATTGAAGTATTCCTTTGGATTTTGAGTCTCATTGCTTTGATACTAATAGGGCTGTTTATTTTTAGGCCAATGATGCGCACTATTGTTGATCAATTAGAAAATTTAAAACACCAAAAAAATTCCTTAGGAGAAAACTTAGCCAGACTTTCGAAGACCGAAAAAGAATTAGTCAAAAGCCAAAAAATTGCATCTCTAGGGCGTATGGTGTCTGGATTTTCTCACGAATTGAGCACCCCAGTGGGTATCGCCGTTAGTGCGGTAAGCCAAATGCAAGATGCTGTTAGCCTTGTTACCTATGAATTAGGGTCTGAAAATGCCAATATCGAAGCAATTAAATTTCACGCAACGACCCTTCAGGAAACAGCACTGCTAGCATCCAAAAATTTGTCCAGAGCAGGCCGTTTAATGGAGTGCTTTAAGCAAAGTTCAATCGACCGTCACAGTCAGGGGTCTAGAAATTTTAGCCTTAAAAAAATTACTGAAGATACGATTTATAATTTAAGCCATCAACTGAAAGTAAAGTCGGTTCTTGTAGAAATAGAATGTCCACTTTCTGTGGCCCTAAACGGTAACCCTAGCCTCATAGAACAATTAATTACCAACCTTGTAACTAATAGTCTTGCCCATGGTTACCCGCACTATGGGGGCATTATTCGCATAGAATGGCGATTCCTCGCATCTGAGAGTGCTATTGCACTGCGTTATAGAGATGATGGCGTTGGGATAAGCCCATCTATTTCTGACAAAATATTTGAACCATTTTTTAGCTCTCAAAGGACTGGTGGCTCCGGATTAGGTCTTTATATTTGCCACTCGATTGTGACTGAAGATCTCCAAGGCAAGATAACCTGTAACGCTGATGTAGATCAGGGAGCAGAATTTAACGTTCAGTTCCCACTACAAATTTAATCATAAGGCTGGTTAGATATATTTAAAAGAACTCTAAAGGAATAAAACCTTGCGTCTAGTGCCCCAAAAAAGTATTGAGAAAGACCCTATTGAAGATTCTACCTATTCTCGTTGGAAAGTTTTATTGGTCGATGACGATCCTGACATCATAGCTGTTACCCAGTTGAGTCTTCGAAGTTTTGAGTACAAGAGCTTAAAACTAGACATTATAATTGCTAATAGTAGTTCGCAGGCTAGATATCTCATTGAGCAACACACTGATATTGCAGTAATGATTATTGATATTGTGATGGAGACTGATACCTCAGGACTAGATTTAATTGAATACATTAGGAATGAGCTAAATAATAAGGTGTCTCGAATTATTGTTAGTACTGGCCAACCGGGCCTCGCTCCTGAACGTTATGTGATTGATAATTATGATATTGATAACTACTTGCCCAAAACCAATCTGACTAGTCAAAATTTATATGTACAATTGCGCCTCGCTCTCAAAGGCTATCATGATATTTATCGATTGGAGCGCTATTCCAAGGGACTACAACGAGTACTTGTTCAAACTCCAAAACTTTATCATGCAGGCCGGCAGTCAGAATCAAAATTTTTTAAATCGCTATTAAGTCAGTTAAAAGTATTTTGCAGAATAAATGGCCACTCGGGGGGTTTGTCTCTCGGACTCTTAATTGCCAGCATCACTGATAATGTTGGAAAAATCGAATGTGCTGAGGGGGATTTTTCTTATTTTCGAATAGATAAGGACGACCCGCTTAATCTTTTTAAAGCACATGAGGCCTTGCGCTTGGGAAAACACCAATCCACAAAGCATACAGGGCACAAAAACTTTATACCTTTGATGATCGACGATAATGTTGTTGCACTTGTTTACTTGGAATCCGAACCAGACCTATCAGAACATGACTTGGCCATCATGGAGGTATTTGTAACCCAATGTGCCAGTATGCTTGAAAGCTTTAGACTCCATAACCAACATGAAGATGATTACCAACAGCTAATCAATACAATGGCAGACATTGCCGAATTCAAGGATAGAGACACCGCCGCACACATCAATAGAATGGCTCGTTATACGGAAATTATTGCTTTAGAAATGGGCTTATCTGAATCGACAGCCCGCGCATGGGGTCAGGCTTCAAGACTACATGATGTTGGCAAAATGGGGATTCCGGATAATATATTACAAAAACCAGGCAAGTTGTCAGATCAAGAATTCGATATCATGCGCACCCACACCGTCATAGGAGCCTCTATTCTTGGGAAAATTGATCGGATGGGAGTCGCCAAAGATATTGCTCTTAGCCACCATGAACATTGGGATGGGTCGGGCTATCCAGAAGGAAAGTTGGGTGACGACATTCCCTTACCTTCCCGGATTGTTGGCTTGGTTGACGTGTTCGATGCTCTCATCAATGAACGTTGCTATAAGAATCCTTGGCCAGTTGAAGAAGCGGTAGATTATTTGAAGTTAAATAAGGGTAATCAATTTGATCCCACCGTTACCGAAGCCTTCATGAGGTTGTATGAGCGAGGAGCCATTACTCAAATAATAGGGGGTGTTTAGAGCCATTAAAGCCCTAGAGCTTCCTTCACAAAAGGTGTTGTTAGACGTCGTTGTTCTCTTAGTGAGGCTTTATCCAAAATATCGAGAGCCTCCATCAACGCATGAGTGTCTCGCGGCAAGCGGTTTAATAGAAACAACGCAACTTCATCCGAGAGATAGAGTCCACGCCTATTAGATCGGTATTGCAATAGACGTCTTTGATCTGCGTCTTTGTAGTTTTGGAGATGTAATGAGACACCAGATTTTAGTCGTGACAGTAAATCCTCTAATTTAATATCGAGCTGATCTGCAGGTAGGTGCGAGGCAATCATTAGACGACACCCTGTATCACGGCAATTATTAAACAAGTTGAAGAGTGGAACATGCCAATCTTCGCGGCCCGAAACTAACTGTAAATCGTCTATACACACCAAAGGTGCGCTCTCTAAGCCCTCTAATACCTGCTCAGGTGGATATTGGGACAACTCCTCAAGAGGCAAGTAAAGTGCACCGGAATTTCGCCCTAGAGATGTCGACTGACAGATCGCCTGAAGAAGATGAGACAATCCGGTGCCACTAGCGCCGGACAAGTAGGCAAACTTCCTACCCTCGTCTTTCAATAAGAATGTAGCCATATGCTGCGGCGTACCATTTGGCGCATAGAAATTATCAAAAGTTGCTTGGTCATCTAGAGCGATAGCTAAGCTTAATTGCCTAAAAGATTTCATTGACTGATCCAATCAAAGACGAGATATTTTGCATCTATTGGAGCAACTCCACCCTTGTCGCGAAACCGGCCACTTCTAACAAGCGCTTTATGTAGCAATTCTGCCCCACCTTCAGCTGCAACACTAAAACGAATTCTGCTGCCGCTTATTGAGAAGAGATCAAAAGACTCTACTAACTCCAATTTTTCAAATTGCTCAATGACACTTTCATAATTACTAATGGACTCAACATTACCAATCTCAACTAAGAGTGCATTGGCGTTAGTCTGCGGAATATAACTGAATGAACGTGTTAAGGAATCTAATAAACTGTCAACTTCTCGAGCAATAAAAGGTTCATTATCCTGAGTATTAAAATCACCTAACTCGCGCCTGCCTCCAGCCTGGTACAACCAAGCACCCCTTATTTCTCCTGTACTGGTTCTATAAAAGCGCAGTGCGATCCAACCATCTGCTCTATATCTTTCTGACGCCAACTCAATATCATCTGCGCTGAGATTCCAGGCTTGATCAATAGATAATGCTAACTGATCCTCAAGGTCAAATGTAGGGAGCATGTAGGGAATACCTCGAGATTCCATTGCTACTGAAAAATCCGCAAGTACCTTCTGCCCAATACTATTAGAGAACTCGCTACTCATAAAATCTTGACTTAAGAATTCGCGCCCTGTGGTGACGTCATCCTTTACAATCCAAACCAGTAATTTCGGCCTATTAGATGGCAATACTGGTAATTGAGCGCGACGGATAAGTTGGTCTATGGCTGGCCGAGAAAAATTCACCTCTAGCCCGATGTTGCGCCCATCAAGCGACTCCTCCAAATTTGACGGTAAATCTTGAAAGCTTAGAGCATCAATATAATCACTAGCACTATCCAAAAAAGGAATTAGGCGGACTGAGCTAATGATTTCACTGTTACCTGTTAACTTGATCAATACATTATTTAGCGCCTCTTCTACACCCCGATCTTTAGATATGGCGGATTGATCTGCAACCGGCACTAGGCTGACGTAAAGGCCATCGACCTCTTCAGCAATGCTGAAGTGACAAATTAAGGACAATACTAGTAAAAGGCGAGGCAACATTCTTACTCCTATTTCTCAGGCACCATTGTAACAGCGGTTTATGAAGATTAGACTGAATCAAAAAAATATCGCTTATTTTAAATAACTTCAATTAAAAAATAGCGCCAGTTTACTAGCCGCGTTAAAATAATGGTTCACTCTAAGGACGTTTTCCCATGACCGAAAAGAATCAATCTTTGAGCTACAAAGATGCAGGCGTTGACATTGATGCTGGTAACGCACTGATAGAAAAAATCAAAGGGGCCGCAAAACGTACGCGTCGTTCTGAGGTAATGGCTGGTTTGGGCGGTTTTGGCGCGCTGTTTGAGTTGCCTACCGGCTATGAGGAACCAGTACTAGTCTCTGGAACCGATGGTGTTGGAACTAAACTGCGCCTCGCTCTGGATCACGGAAAACACGATACCGTCGGTATTGATCTTGTCGCTATGTGTGTTAACGATCTTATCGTCTGTGGCGCTGAACCCTTATTCTTTCTTGACTATTATGCAACTGGAAAACTTGATATCGATACCGCTGCGGCCGTCGTTAATGGTATCGCTGATGGCTGTGAACTATCAGGTTGCTCTCTCATTGGTGGCGAAACGGCGGAAATGCCAGGAATGTACGAAGATCAAGATTATGACCTAGCCGGTTTTTGTGTAGGCATTGCTGAAAAATCTGAACTTATTGATGGCAGTAAAGTGGCAGTGGGGGATACTCTCATCGGCCTTGCTTCAAGCGGACCTCACTCTAACGGCTATTCCTTAATCAGAAAAGTGCTCGAAGTGACTAACACCGATCCCGCAAAAACAGAGCTTGAAGGTCACCCATTGATTGATCTGCTGATGGCGCCAACCAAGATTTATGTAAAATCACTATTAACTCTAATAGAAGAATCGTCTGTGCACGCCCTCGCTCATATTACTGGTGGAGGCCTACTGGAAAATATACCCAGAGTACTGCCGGAGAGTGCTAAAGCAGTTATCGATGTAACCGCATGGAAACGACCTGCTATCTTCGATTGGCTTCAAAAGGGCGGGAATATCGATGAACATGAAATGTATCGAACCCTCAACTGTGGCGTTGGAATGGTGATCTGTGTCCCTGCTGCTTCCGCGGAACTTGCCATAACAAATTTGACTGGTAATGGTGAAACTGCCTTTATCCTGGGCACCATTGAACCAATGAACTCTGGAGACGAACAAGTTCAACTACTCGGACTAACCAATGACTGAAGGCCAAAAGCCTACTTCTAAGATCGTGGTGCTGATTTCTGGCAGCGGATCTAACCTGCAATCAATTATTAATGCCTGTGAAGAAAATAAGATCGATGCTCAGATCACTGCAGTTATCAGTAACAAGTATAGTGTCAAAGGTCTAGACCGGGCTGCAGATGCTCATATTCCTAGCATAGTCATTGATCATAATGCCTTCGAGACTCGGCAAGCATTTGATCAGCATCTGGCCGAAGTTATCGAAGGGTTCACACCTGACTTGATTATACTGGCTGGATTTATGCGTATCCTTACTGAAGAGTTCGTGAATCAATTTGTTGGGAAATTGATCAACATACATCCCTCTCTTTTGCCAGCTTACCCTGGGTTAAATACCCATCAAAGGGCTATCGAGGCTGGTGATAGAACCGCAGGTGCTACAGTACATTTCGTCACGCCAGAATTAGACGGAGGTCCCTCGATCCTTCGAGCCCAGGTAGCGGTGCTGGAGAATGATACTTCAGACGCTCTTGCTGCTCGAGTACTGACCATGGAACACCAAATTTACCCTACCGTCGCTCAATGGTTCTGTGAGGGCCGATTAAACATGAAGGATGGCATCGTTTTTTTTGATGGAGTGCAAATAGATAAATCGGGTCTCTTATTTACTTCGCAGACTGAACATTAATCAGTTTTTATACTCTAAGTCTTTAACGCAAAATTATCTCGACTATTCTTAGGAAAAAAATGACCAGGTTTGGAATGTTAGCAACTCAATATTTTCTATTTTTACTAATAGAATCTGCATTTTTGTTAACACTTTTTGTAAGTCTCACTCACTCTACCGTAGTCAATAGCTCGGAAGTAATCGATTATAGTGCGAGTTATACGGCCAAATATAATGGCATAGACATAAAGGCTAACTATAGTCTGGAATATCTAGGTAACAAACTCTTCGTCGAAAAATCAGAAGCCAAAAGTTTGTTTGGAAAAATAACTGAAGAGGCTGAATTCTTAATAAATGACAGTAACGAAATAGTTCCTCAAAAATATCTCTACAGAAGATCACTATTGGGAGTATCTCGAAAAGAAGATCAAATCTTCCATTGGGGCAGTAACCAAGTTACCTACACTAAAAATGGCGACTCAAGGTTAGTCACATTGCCGATGGGTTCCCTTGATATGGTTACCCATAAAGTGCAGTTACGTCGAGATCTTAAGGCTGGGAAAAAAGTATTTTCGTACCCCGTAATGTCCCGAGGAAAAGTAAAAACCTATGATTATGAAGTGATAAAATCAGAGATCTTGATGACAGCATTAGGTCCATTTAATACGACCAAAGTACGAAGAGTTGTCAGCAAGGATAAAAAGCGCGAAACTGTCATTTGGATGGCGGCGGACTGGGATTACTTAGTTGTAAAACTAGTTCACTCCGAAAAAGGTGATAGTCATCAACTTGATATTAGCAGCGGACAAGTTGGTGGAAAGAAAATAGCTACTGCAAAAACGATCGAAGAGAAATCGTTATGACTAGACCAAAAACATCGGCTAATACAAGCAACTTTATACTCGTTATAGGCACGCTCGCGTCAATTATTATCATTGGAGGAGTCCTGTACCAGGCCCAAAAAGATGATTTATTGGATTCAGAAATTTTATCGATTCCTGAGCAAAAAATCATTGCTCTGCCTGAAACCCCCGTGGTACCTGAAGCAACAATACCTAGCTCTAATGAATTAATCGACGAAGAGGTAGAAACTACAGAAGAAAAATCCGCTCTCCCGCGACTGGATGAAAGCGACCAGTTTGTTCGCGATAGAATCTCAATAATGAGCAGTAAGGAAGGACTACAAACTTGGTTGTCCACTGATGATTTACTAAGACGTTCTGCTAGTTATCTCGACGGACTCTCAAGAGGAGTGATTCTCGGAAAAATCTTTCCTTTGAGCTCTCCTGAAAGTAAGTTCGCAACACATCGCGATGGCGACATTATTTGGCTGAATGCAGGGAACTATGAGCGTTACAATGCAACAGTCCAAATATTAACGTCAATTGATATGAAATTAGTCGCCCAGATGTTCCATTTTTCTAGGCCATTGCTTGAGAGTGCCTTTTCTGAGTTAGGTTACCAACCTCGCCAAATGGATGGCATTATTTTGACCGCCTTAGACCAAGTTATCGGCACACCAGTGATTGTCGAACCCATACAACTGACCCGTGACTCTGTTATTTACAAATTTGCGGACCCGGAGCTTGAGTCGTTAACACCATTGCAGAAACAGTTGATACGTAGCGGGCCTGAAAACACTCAGCGCCTTCAACAGCAAGCTATCCTGTTAAAGAATTCATTGCTAGACCCCAATGGCGGCGATTAGTAACAAAACCTGCTCCTGGAATCTATGTTTTAGGTAAGGTGACGCCAGTCTGTCCCTGATATTTCCCACCACGATCTGCATAAGACGTTGCGCAAACCTCATCGGATTCGAAAAATAACATTTGAGCTACTCCCTCGTTGGCATAAATCTTAGCCGGAAGGTTAGTAGTATTGGAAAATTCTAGGGTAACGTGCCCTTCCCATTCTGGTTCCAAGGGAGTGACATTGACGATAATCCCACAACGGGCATAGGTCGACTTACCCAAACAGATAGTAAGAACTGAGCGCGGAATTTTAAAATACTCAACCGTTCTTGCAAGAGCAAAAGAGTTAGGGGGTATAACACAGTAATCGGCAGTCACATCGACAAAAGAGTCTTCATCGAAGTTTTTAGGATCTACGGTTTTGGAGTGAATGTTGGTGAAAATCTTAAATTCATTGGCACAGCGAACATCGTACCCATAGCTAGAAGTTCCATAAGAAATAACCCTATCTTCTCCGGAATAACGCACCTGTCCCGATTCAAAAGGCGTGATCATATTGTTTTGTTCCGCCATTCGACGAATCCAATTATCTGATTTAATACTCATGAAATTTTCTCTTTATTAAACAGTATTTTGACCGGTTGAGGTCATCTTAAAAACGCAGGCAGTATGATACCCATCTCCCATGTTTCGGCAAGTTTAGCGGCCATACATTTTAACAATTACTCAAAAATTATTTCTGGCCCGCTGTTACTAGACAGCTCTTGTAATTCATCAATCACCACAGTTGCAATATCTCTGTATTGTTGTGCTATTGCCGCATCCGGAAAAGCTTTAGTAGCCGGGACTCCTAAATCCCCCTGTTCCCTAATCGAAAGATCAAGAGGCAAGCTACCCAGCAGTTTGGTATCATAATCAACAGCAACTTTAGCGCCACCACCGTCACCAAAGATATGTTCACCATGGCCACATGCACTGCATATATGTACCGCCATGTTTTCCACAATTCCCAAAACCGGAACATTGACCTTCAGGAACATCTCAATGCCTTTCTGCGCATCCAGCAGAGCAATGTCTTGCGGTGTAGTGACTATAATCGCTCCTGCTACCTGAGCCTTCTGAGACAAAGTCAGTTGGATGTCTCCAGTTCCTGGTGGCATATCCACCACCAAAATATCAAGGTCACCCCAAGCGGTTTGTTGCAATAGCTGCTGGAGAGCTCCCGCTGCCATAGGGCCCCTCCATGCCATTGGCGTTTTGTCTGTCACTAAATACGCCATCGACATGGTTAACAACCCATGAGCTTCCACGGGCTTAAAGTATTTCTCGTCCACTGCCTGAGGACGGGTATTGTCCGGCACCCCTAGCATCATAGCGATGCTAGGGCCATAAATATCCGCATCGAGAAGACCTACCCTCTGACCCTCTTGATGAAGACCTATAGCCAAATTGACGGCGGTGGTAGATTTACCAACACCCCCTTTTCCTGAAGCAACTGCAATGATTTTCTTTACTTTGCTTAACACTAAAATACTCCAACCTATTACTGTTTATAAATGACCAACCCATCTCCAAGGTAATTGCCCGAATTGCCGGTGAAAAGTTAACGTAAAACCGCTATACTCGCGTCCTTCCAACTGTTGCTAAAAGATTTATAGAATGTCGTCGAAACGCCAAATTCTGGTCACCAATGCCCTGCCCTACGCCAATGCTGCTTTGCACTTAGGCCACATCTTAGAGTACACACAAACCGATGTATGGGTGCGCTTCCAAAAAATGCGCGGCCATGAATGTTACTACGTTTCTGCTGATGATGCTCATGGCACTGCCATTATGCTTAAAGCCGAGGAAAAGGGGATAAGCCCTGAACAACATATCAACGATATGTTAACAATTCACAAAGCAGATTTTGAGGATTTTTATATTGGCGTAGATAACTATCACTCTACCCATTCTGATGAGAATAAGGCGTTTTCTGAGCTCATTTATAATCGTCTAAAGTCGAACCATCACATCGCTCAAAGATCTATCAGTCAAGCATTCGATCCAGAAAAAAACCTCTTCTTGGCGGATCGTTATGTCAAAGGCACGTGCCCTAATTGTAAAGCTGAAGATCAATACGGCGATAATTGTGAGGCCTGCGGAGCCACCTACGCCCCGATTGATTTAATTGACGCCGTGTCGGTAATATCTGGGGCAACTCCCATTGAAAAAGAGTCGATTCACTACTTCTTTAAGTTACCAGAATTCACCCAGTTCCTTAAAGATTGGATTCATACTAGCGCTGTACAAAAGGAAGTCGCCAATAAATTGTCGGAGTGGTTAGACAGCGGCCTGCAAGAGTGGGATATTAGCCGAGATGCCCCCTACTTTGGCTTCGAAATTCCGGACGCGCCAGGTAAATACTTTTATGTCTGGCTAGATGCTCCTATTGGCTATATGGCGAGCTTTAAGAATCTCTGTGATAAAACAGACCTAGATTTTGATTATTTTTGGAGGGAGGACAGCACTACTGAGCTTTACCATTTTATTGGTAAAGATATCGTTAATTTCCACGCTCTTTTTTGGCCTGCAATGCTCAAAAGTGCCAACTACCGCAGGCCCACTAAAGTCTGTGTTCATGGCTTTGTGACAGTCAATGGTAAAAAGATGTCGAAATCTAGAGGTACTTTTATCAATGCTCGTTGTTATTTGGATCATTTAAATCCGGAGTATTTACGTTATTACTATGCCTCTAAACTATCTGGGACGGTTGAAGATATTGATCTTAATTTGGAAGATTTTGTCCAGAAGGTAAATAGTGATTTAGTGGGTAAAGTGGTGAATATCGCCAGTCGATGTGCCAAATTCATCACCAAAGGAAATGATGGGGTACTCTCAACTAACATTGATGATCAAGTTCTCTGGAATCAGGTTAGTGGCGCAGCGGATACTATCGCGAAACATTACGAAAATCTCGATTTTGGTAAAGCGATCCGTGAAATCATTGCGCAAGCCGATGCTGCAAATGAATACATAGCAGCTCAAGAGCCATGGAAGCTAAATAAAGATGAGAGCCAAGCCCAGAAAGTACAAGATATTTGCTCTCTTGGCATTAATTTGTTTAGGGTCATATTGACTTACCTGAAGCCGGTATTACCCACAATGGCCGAGGCTGGAGAATCATTCCTCAATGATTCTTTGACTTGGGACAGCGCAAGTTCGCCCTTACTTGGACATCGTATCAATTCTTTTCAACCTTTAATGCAACGCATTGACAAAGAACAGGTTGATGCAATGGTCGAAGCTAGCAAAGAAGAGCTTGCCTAGGCGGCCATTTCTCTATCCTTAGTGAGTTTATTGTAAAACTCATCCTTTCTGGTGTTATAACGGTTGTATAGCATGGAATGATTACTTGATAATGGAGGCTGGTCACAGCCACTATAATAAGCGCATGCAAGAATTCGCTATCATTCTGGTCAGCTCTATTCTGATCAATAACTATGTTCTCGTGCAGTTCCTCGGACTCTGCCCATTTATGGGTGTATCCAAAAAACTCGAATCTGCTATCGGTATGTCAGCAGCAACCACCTTTGTGCTGACTCTCACTGCAATGGCTAGCTATATCGTTAACGAGCTTATATTAATGCCACTTGGGTTGATCTATTTGCGCACTATCGGGTTTATTTTGGTCATTGCTGCAGTGGTTCAATTTACTAAAATGTTCATCGAAAAAACCAGCCCTTTACTATATCGCGTACTAGGTGTCTTTCTGCCCCTTATCACAACTAACTGTGCCGTCTTGGGAGTGGCCTTGCAAAATGCCAATAAAGACCTCAATTTTATGCAATCGTCCCTCTATGGCTTTGGTGCGGGTATTGGGTTCTCGTTAGTTTTGATTTTCTTTTCAGCAATGCGTGAACGTCTCGCCGCCGCTGACATCCCGCCGCCTTTTGAAGGCGCTGCAATCGCTATGATTACAGCAGGTTTAATGTCGTTGGCATTCATGGGATTTAGTGGGTTGGTCTAGATGATTGAGTTACTCACTGAAAATATCATACTCGCCGCGCTAGTATCTTTAGTAGGTCTAGGCGTCTTATTTGGTGGTCTATTGGGTTATGCAGCTGAGAAATTTAAAGTGGAGAGCGACCCTATTGTCGAGCAGCTTGATGAATTACTGCCTCAAACTCAATGCGGTCAATGCGGTTTCCCCGGCTGTAAGCCCTATGCTCAATCAATAGCTGATGGAGATGCTATTAATAAATGTCCGCCTGGAGGCCAATCGACCATTAACGCCATTGCTAAATTATTGGATGTAGCTGCACCGGCTTTAGATGAGGAGCATGGAGAGGAAGAGATAAGGACTGTTGCATTTATCCGAGAAGATGAATGTATTGGTTGTACCAAGTGTATTCAGGCCTGTCCTGTTGATGCAATATTAGGAGCTGCCAAACTAATGCACACAGTGATAACGCAAGAATGCACCGGTTGCGACCTCTGTGTTGAACCCTGTCCTGTTGATTGCATCGATATGCTGCCCATTGAAGAAGACATTGATCAATGGCGTTGGTCAATCCCCAAAAATCAACACCAGTTAATAGCCACGTCTTCATCTACTGTACATGAGACACTGACATGAGACAGCTATGGGAAACTCCTGGTGGTGTCCATCCCCCAGAGAATAAAGTACAGTCTCTCAAATTAGGCATCGGCCACCTGGCCATCCCTGAGAAGCTGATTTTGCCGCTTATTCAACATATAGGTGATGCCGCTAAGCCCTGCGTAGCAATTGGAGATGTCGTTCTTAAAGGTCAAAAAATTGCGTCTGCTAGCGGTGATCTAAGCGCACCTGTGCACGCTCCCACGTCAGGCGTCATAAGCGCTATTGAAGATCGTCCTGTAGCCCACCCATCAGGGATGTCAGCACTCTGCATTGAAATTATCAGTGATAGTGAAGAACGCTGGATAGACCTATATGGCCATACTGACTATAAACAACTCAGCCCTCAAGAAGTGAGTCATCTGATTGCTGATGCGGGAGTTACCGGACTTGGCGGCGCTGGCTTCCCATCAGCTGCAAAACTTGATAACGGTCGTACCAAGCCAGTTAACACCCTGATTATCAATGCGACTGAATGTGAGCCCTATATTACTGCCGATGACATCTTGATCCGTGAACGCGCAGCAGAGATCATTCAAGGGATTGGCGTCATTAGTCATGTGCTTGATATGCCGAGGAGGATTTTAATTGGTATTGAAAGTAATAAACCTGAGGCGATAGATGCGCTTCGTGAAGCTTGCAAAAGCACGGCTATTGAAGTTGTAGTTGTCCCAACTAAATATCCATCGGGAGGTGAAAAACAACTTGTTTATATCCTGACAGGCCAAGAAATACCCAGCGGTCAATTACCATCAGACATTGGTATGGTATGCGTGAACAGTGGGACAGCTTTTGCCATCAAACGCGCGGTAATTGATGGTCAACCATTGATTTCAAGAATAATGACAGTTACTGGAGATGCCTGTGGGATTAATCGCAACTATGAAGTCCTTATAGGTACTCCAGTTAGCCATATCCTGGAAAAAAACAAGTTTATACGAAAAAATTGCAGTCGTTTAATCATGGGTGGCCCAATGATGGGCTTTAGCCTCAGTTCCAGTGAACTACCTGTTGTAAAAACCACTACCTGCATTCTTGCTCCGAGCCACTCCGAAATACCTGAGGAAGATCCTCAACAACCTTGTATACGTTGTGGTCTCTGTGCGGAGGCCTGTCCAGCATCCCTATTACCACAGCAACTCTATTGGTATGCGCAATCTGAAGACCACGAACGTCTGCAAGCGCATAATTTGTTTGACTGTATAGAGTGCGGCGCCTGTTCCTATGTTTGTCCCAGTAATATCCCTTTGGTGCAATACTACCGCAGTAGTAAGGGTAATATTATTAATTCGCGCAACGCTAAAATTAGCGCCGCGAAGGCGCGAGAGCGCTTCGAATTCCGCCAAGTGAGACTAAATAAAGCGGAACAAGCAAGAGAAGTTAAACGCGAAGCTCGGCGTGTCGCCACTGAGAAAGCAAAGACATCTAGCTCATCGGCAGCTGATATTATTAACGCAGCTAATCTGCGTGCTAAGGCCCGACAGGCGTCACCCGATCAGCAAAAAGCAAAATTAGAACGAAGCTTAATGGCTGCAAAAATGCGCCTTGACGAGGCTCAAGAACGATTGGCGGAAGCTAATAAAAGTGGTAGTGCAGAACAGCAGGCTCAGCAACATGCTAGTGTCGAAGGTGCTCGGCAAAAAGTTGAGCAAACAAAACGGCGACTTGAGGAGTTAATTCGGTAGTGGCTTTTAAGCAAATAACCTCACCCCATGGTCACAATCGTCAGAGCACTGGTCGAATAATGCAACTAGTGCTAATCGCCACACTACCTGGTCTTCTTGTACTCAGCTACCAATTTGGCTGGGGTATTCTGATTAATCTTTTCCTCGCAGTCCTTGCTGCTATTAGTGCAGAAGCCCTTATACTTAAAATACGACAGCGACCTATCGGGTTTTATTTACAGGATTATAGCGCCGTGGTTACTGGAGTTCTGCTCGGTCTGTCCTTGCCACCTTTGGTGCCATGGTGGTTAGTGATTGTGGCAACAGTATTTTCAATAGTGGTTGCCAAGCAGTTATACGGCGGTCTTGGCTCTAATCCTTTTAATCCAGCGATGGTTGGTTATGTTGTTGTATTGATTTCTTTCCCTATCGAGATGACTACCTGGGTGACGCCAGTATCACTACTTCCCGAAGGTGTCAGCCATCCAGGGCTTTTTGAATCACTGACAATAGTATTTGCCGGATTTAGTCCCATGGACGGAGTTACCGGTGCTACACCGCTTGACCTTTTCAAACATAGTAACGGGTTATTGGTCGATCAGATTTATCAAGACAATACCCTTTTTAGCAGTGCTAGTTTCGCTGGTGTCGGTTGGGAATGGGCTAATGTCGCGTTTCTACTCGGCGGTTTAGGCTTGCTGAAGGCACGTATTTTCACTTGGCATGGCCCAGTTGCTATGCTCGTCACATTGGCGACTATGTCTATGCTGTTTTGGGATGGCGGTAGCTCGAACAGCCCCGGCTCTCCATTAATGCATCTATTTAGTGGCGCCTCCATGTTTGGCGCCTTTTTTATCGTGACTGACCCTGTTTCCTCGGCCGTCAGCAATCGTGGAAGACTTTTATATGGCGCGTTAATTGGGCTACTGGTTTATGTGATACGCGCCTGGGGAAGCTATCCTGATGCAGTGGCATTTGCGGTACTTTTAGGTAATTTTGCCGCGCCCTTTATCGATAACTACACGGTACCGAGAACTTATGGCCATAATCAACGCCGCAAAGCTACAGCAAAAGAGGAAGACGAATGATTCTATCGTCCATTCGAGATAATGCCCTTGCTCTTGCCCTATTTGCTTTGATAACAGCCCTTTTGCTGTCATTAGTCAATGACCTAACTGATGATCGGATTGCACAAGCGGAGAGACTTGCAGCACAAAGTGCTCTGTTAGAGGTAATCCCGTCAGAGCGACACGACAATGACATGCTACTTGATACTCAACCTGTCCCTCAGCAATTCTGGTCGCTACTTGGACTCGAGAAAGGTGGTAATGTCCATATTGCCCGATATAACAACGAACCCGTTGCAGTAATTATTCCCACCATCAGTCATGAGGGATATAGTGGCGATATTGCTATGCTTGTTGGTGTAAACCTTGATGGCAGTGTTGCTGGGGTGCGAGTTGTAAAGCATCGAGAAACTCCAGGTCTAGGCGATAAGGTAGAACTACGTAAAAATCCGTGGATTCTAGATTTTAACGGCCGATCTCTAAGTAATACACCACCTCAAAAGTGGGCGGTTAAAAAAGCAGGCGGTGATTTTGATCAATTTACAGGAGCCACCATTACGCCAAGAGCCGTCATTAATCAGTTGGTTAATACACTGACATATTTCGATCAAGACAACGACAGACTTTTCGCCTTAAAACAGACACCTAAGACACAGGACAAACAATGAGTCAGGGGTTCAAAGAAATAACAACCAACGGATTGTGGCACAACAATCCAGCGCTGGTGCAACTGCTAGGTCTATGCCCGCTACTTGCTGTAACCTCTACTGTCGCCAACGCGCTAGGTTTAGGCCTCGCCACTCTTCTGGTCTTGGTGGGCTCAAATACCATAGTCTCCCTTATTCGCAATCACGTTAGTGATGCCGTGCGTCTTCCTGTATTTGTAATGGTTATAGCTTCATTTGTGACCTGCACCGAGATGCTCATGAAGGCTTACACTTACGAGTTGTATCAGATTCTTGGTATTTTTGTACCCTTAATCGTCACAAATTGTGCGATTCTTGGCAGAGCTGAGGGTTTTGCTAGTAAAAACTCAGTGGGGTTGGCTGCTCTAGATGGTTTTATGATGGGTCTGGGATTCTTGCTGGTATTAGTCGCTTTAGGTGCTTTAAGAGAGCTACTTGGACAGGGCACACTCTTAGTGGATATGCATCTTTTGTTCGGCCCCAGTGCGATGAATTGGCTTGTAAAACCCTTCGGTGAAAATTATAGCTTTCTAATATTTGTTTTACCGCCAGGTGCATTTCTCGTCGCTGGCGTGCTTATTGCCTTAAAAAACATGCTTGATAATATGGCAAAGACTCGGGCAGATTCCCACAAGTCTAGGCCTGTGAAAGGCGCTAAGCGGGTCAGAACGACAGGTCATATAAATTAGTATTTAATAACTTTCTATATCCTTGTCAAACAACATATTAATATCACGGAAAGCCTTAAACTCCAGATAATTGTTACTGGGGTCCCGAATAAACAAGGTCGCCTGCTCTCCCCGAAGGCCCTCAAATCTCAAATAGGGCTCAATCACAAAATCAACATTAGCTTTTCTCAATCTATCAACGAATTCTTGATATAACTCCCAGCCTAGAATCAAGCCAAAATGAGAAGCTGGCACAGCATGACCGTCTACTGGGTTAGTCACAGCAGCAGGATGATCTTTTGGGTCAACCAGATGGGCAACTAACTGATGCCCAAAGAAATCAAAATCAATCCAACGGTCAGACTCTCGACCGGAGATGCAACCAAGAATATCGACATAGAAAGTACGTGCTTCTTCCAAATCAATAACGGGAAATGCTACATGAAAAAGAGGCTGAGTAGTCATGGTAAGAGGTCGTAATGATTTAGTTCGCAGAGTATCACGCTCGAATCAGAAGAGTACTGAAATCGAGCGTGCAAATGATTTCACGGCTGATTAGGGCATTCTGTACAAGGCACAGATTTTGTTGCCTGACGGATCACGTAAATAAGCCAAATACATACTCATTGGGCTCCCCTCGCGTACTCCTGGAGGATCTTCGCAGGTGATTCCACCATTGGCTATGCCAGCAGCATGCCAAGCATCAGCGGCTTCGGGGCTGTCCACAGCAAAACCCAAAGTACTTCCGTTGCCATGGGTCGCAGGCTCACCATCGATTGGTTTACTCAACATAAAAATACTACCATCAGCGAAATAAAAGCAACGACCCTTGGGGTCCATAACCCCTGGTTTGTGGCCAATAGCACCTAAGACGGCGTCGTAAAAAGATTTGGATTCATCGATGTTGTTCGCACCGATCATTACGTGACTGAACATATTTCTTCCTTATAGTTGAGTATTAAAGTTAATATTTTGGTGGGGCGCACGAACTCTTTTGTCTTTTTGCTACGCGATTAATGCAGAGCATATTACGGTTCAGGTACAAAAACTTCAACCGCACTTCTGCAGTTAAATAGTCAGTCTCTCGTCAGGGAATAGATCGGTATTTTTGACCATTCGTACTAATAATATCTTTGCTAATAATTACCACGGCAGATCATCCAAATCTAGGTTGCCGCCACTGAGTATAATAGCAACTCGTTTACCATGAAAACCTTCCGGCTGATCCATAATAGCTGCCAGCGGTACTGCTGCTGAAGGCTCAACGATAATTTTTAAACGACTCCAAATGAGTTTCATTGCCTCCACAATCCGCGCCTCGGATGCCAATAAGATATCATCAACCTGCTCGGTTATAATCTCAAAATTACGCACCCCCAGTGTGGCACGCAAGCCATCGGCGATAGTGTTAGGGGCAAATTTAGCGACCCTTACTCCAGACTTGTATCCCTGCCAAGCATCATTAGCCATTTCAGGTTCTGCTCCGACAACCAGAGTCGACCCACTTTCTGAAAATTGCTTAACCACCACTGCTGAGCCACCAAGCAAACCACCGCCACCAACCGGCGCCATGAGCATATCAATGGGCTGTTCAATTTGAGACAAGGTTTCCAGAGCGGCGGTACCTTGACCTACGATAATTCTATTATCATCGTAGGGATGCACCAAGCTAGCTCCAGACTGAGCCATTAGGTTGGTTACAGTCGCTTCTCGGGCAGCCATCGTCGGCTCACAGTAAACTACCGTCGCACCATAACTAATTACCGCATCTTTTTTAGCTTGAGGGGCATTCTCAGGCATAACCACAGTACAGGGCGTTTGTCGCAGGGCGGCGGCCCAAGCCAGAGCAGCACCATGATTGCCTGAAGAATGAGTGATCACGCCTTTGCTGAGACTATCTTGGTCCATGGAAAACACTGCATTACAGGCTCCACGAGCTTTAAATGCCCCTACTTTCTGAAAATTGTCAGCTTTGAAGAACAGCTCACAACCAAATATTTTATTGAGTTGGGCACTCTGCAAAATAGGTGTGCAGTGGATGTAGGGCTTTATCCGTTCATGGGCTTGCTGGATATCTTCAATAGTTAATTTCATGGGAGCAGTTTAGCGCAGTTGCGGGGTCACTAGCGACTAAAACTATTAATAGGCGAATAGGTAATTTGCCATATACTTAGGGTAGGTTTGTCGCACATCGACCTAATGTTTGCCAAGGAGTAGAGAGTTGTAATGGATAAAATCGAATACTGGTTAACCCTGCCGATCATTCAGATCGGAGACTATACACTGCAGCTTGCAGATCTCGCATCAGCAATGGGTATTATTGTCCTTACATTCTTTATTTCAAAAATACTGACTCGCGCAGCCACGCTTGCAGGTGAGCGCACTCGCGCTCAAGATCAAAACATCTATGTTGTAAATAGAGTCCTCAAATATTTAATTTATGCATTAGGTATGGTGATGGCCCTGTCGGAGCTGGGTTTTAGCTTTGATAAGTTAGCCATTGTCGTCGGAGCTTTAGGTGTTGGTATTGGGTTTGGTCTTCAGTCTATTGTTAATAATTTTGTTAGCGGTATTATCATTCTGTTCGAAAAATCTCTGCGAGTCGGAGATTTCATTGAGCTACCCAATGGTTTATTGGGAGAGGTACGCGAGGTCAATATTCGTAGCACGCTAATCCGTACTCTGGATAACGCTGACATTCTCGTCCCCAATTCAGACTTTATTACTAATCAAGTCAACAATTGGACCCTCAATGATGATGTCAGGCGCTTTAATATCCACTTTAGTGTTGCTTATGGTAGCGATCTAGAACTGGTGCGGAAAGCTGGACTTGAGGCCGCAGATCAGGTCCCGCTCACCATTCACCGAGACAACCTTATGCCAGATATCTTAATACGTGAATTAGCTAATTCGGGTATAGAGTGTTCACTATCAGTATGGACCGAAGGTGACCTAGTTAAGCGACCAGGGCTAGTCACTTCCACCTATCTAACGTCTATTTACAACAGCCTTGCCGCTCACGGAGTGGAAATCCCCTTCCCGCAGATGGACGTGCATATGCGAAACTAGTTAATCTTGAATCCATAAAAAATCCGCTCACTGGGAGCGGATTTTTTATTGGCAACAGAGTCTATTTCTGAAGATCACGACCGCGGTTGGCTGCAATCCTTAAGCGCAGCGCATTAAGTTTAATAAAGCCTTCAGCATCCGCTTGATTGTAGGCCCCACCATCATCATCGAAAGTGGCAATAGTCTCATCAAACAGACTGTCAGACGCAGATTGGCGACCAACCACACTGACACTACCCTTATAGAGCTTTACCCGCACATCGCCGTTTACTACCTCCTGACTTTGATCAATCGCAGTTTGTAGCATCAAACGTTCTGGAGCCCACCAGTATCCGTTATATATAAGTTTGGCATAACGTGGCATCAACTCATCTTTAAGGTGAGCAACCTCCCGATCCAGAGTCAGAGATTCGATGGCACGATGGGCTTTCATCATTACAGTACCCGCTGGAGTCTCGTAGCATCCCCGAGATTTCATGCCTACATAACGATTCTCAACGATATCTAATCGACCAACACCATTAGCACCAGCAATCTGGTTTAAGTGTTCGATAACCGTTGCCGGGGACATTGATACGCCATCAATAGCAACAATATCGCCCTTCTCATAGCTAATGGTCATGAACGTTGCTTCATCAGGTGCATTTTCTGGCGAAACGGTCCAGCGCCACATATCCTCTTCAGCTTCTGACCAAGGATCCTCTAAATTGCCACCCTCATAGGAGATGTGAAGTAAGTTCGCATCCATGGAAAAAGGTGATTTTTTACCACGCTTCATTTCTACGGAGATGTTATGAGTCTCACAGTACTCCATTAATTTATCTCGAGAATTTAGATCCCATTCACGCCATGGTGCGATGACTGTAATACCTGGCTTAAGCGCATAGGCTCCCAATTCAAAACGAACTTGATCATTACCTTTTCCCGTTGCCCCATGGGAAATTGCCTCAGCCCCGGTTTCATTAGCGATTTCAATCATCCGCTTAGCTATCAAGGGTCGTGCAATAGAGGTACCCAATAAATACTCGCCCTCATAAATAGTGTTCGCGCGAAACATGGGGAATACATAATCTTGGGCATACTCTTCACGCAGATCTTCTATATAGATCTCCTGGACCCCAAGGGCTTCAGCTTTTGCGCGAGCTGGCTCAACTTCTTCACCCTGACCAATGTCCGCGGTAAAAGTGACGACTTCGCACTGATATTCCTCTTGCAGCCACTTCACTATAACCGAAGTATCTAACCCACCTGAGTATGCTAAAACTACTTTGTTAACTGATGACACCTGATTTCAACCTTGTATGAATAGTAAAGATCGCGGATTTTACCTGAACCGGCGGTTGGATTCACTGTTTGTCTACGTTTGGGTATATAACTTATTGATCAAAGAGATTTCAGCAGAGTCGAATAGCCGTAAATTTTGCGTAAAAAATCTGTGTAAATCTGATTTATCTGGAAAGCCATAATAGTGCCCTTCACCATTTGGAAGAGTCGTCGTTACCTGGCCTTTTCGTACCAACTCATCCACCGCGGAACCAATCTCCAGACAGCCATCACGGTACAGATTCAAAACATTCAGCGTGTAGGAAAGCGCCATATTTAGTGGAATTGACGCCTTCGCAATGATTGCGCCACTATCTATGGTGCAATCGCTAATCCTATGAAGGGTTGTTCCGATTAAAGAGTCCTCATTGAGCATCGCTCTGAAGCTTGCCATAACCCCGCGATAGTCAGGTAAGAGACCTGAATGCAGATTAATCACCCCATGTTTGGGAAGATTAATGACTTGGTCATGAAGAATTAAACCAAAACGCACCGAAATAATAAGATCCGGTTCAGTAGCCGCTATTTTTGCCACTGCTTTTGGAGTATTAACCTGATTATCACAGTCAATGAAATTCTCTAAGGTGCATCCCATAGACTGGGCTAACGCTAAAAAGGTGGGTCGACCATCGTTGAGTAAATCATTTTCAAAGTTTGCTAACTCAATTAGTGGTTCAGGTCGTCGTTTATCAGTACCCACCTTTTCTGAAATGAATATCGAGATATTTTGTCCCTCAAGTATCCGAGTAAGATAACTAAGCGCCAAATGGCTGGCTAAATCACGATTAACTAGCAATGTTATGTTCATATGATGACTAATCGTTTATTGTTTGAGGTTAGTTTTCCACAAAACCTATTATGAAGCTATTGTTTGCGGTAGCATTCATATGTTAACAACGGAGCTCTATTTAATGGATTCAATCACAATCATCCGACCCGATGACTGGCATCTTCATCTGCGAGATAATCAGGCATTAGAGACCTCGGTTCCCTCCGCAGCAAGAGGATTTGGCCGCGGTATTATAATGCCTAACCTTACCCCTCCGGTCACCAAAGTTGCCCTAGCTAGTAATTATCGCGAACGTATTCTTGCGCAGCGGCCGAAAGATTCAGATTGGGAGCCGTTAATGGTGCTCTATCTTACCGACAACACCAGCCCCGATGAAATTTATGCCGCAGCTGAGAGTGGTTTTGTGCATGGGTGCAAATATTACCCTGCTGGCGCCACCACCAACTCTGATTCTGGCGTGACAGACCTTAATAATATGCACTCAGTGTTCGCAGCCATGGAAGAAGTCGGTATGGTGTTGCAAATGCACGGTGAAGTTACCTCACCAGACATTGATATATTTGATCGCGAGGTAGTATTTATCGAACGTCATTTGCGATCTTTGGTAGACCAATATCCGAATCTTAAAATTATTTTAGAACACATTACTACTGAGCAGGCTGCTGATTTTGTAATGAATGCGAGTGACAATGTTGGTGCGACAATTACTCCACAGCATTTACTCTACAATCGAAACCATATGCTAGTGGGCGGCATTCGTCCCCACCTATTTTGCTTGCCTATATTAAAGAGAGACATTCACCAACAGGCGCTGATTAGTGCGGCTACCAGTGGCAACCACAAATTCTTTTTGGGTACCGACTCAGCACCTCATACTAAGGGTGCAAAAGAAAGTGCCTGCGGTTGTGCCGGCTGCTTCAGTCATCACGCAGCCATCGAACTATATGCTGAAGTATTTGATCAAGCGGGTGCAATGGATAAATTAGAAGCCTTCGCTAGTATCAATGGCCCGGATTTCTATGGTCTTCCCCATAACGAAAAAAATATTGTACTTAACCGTCAGTCATGGCTACTTCCGGAGAGCCTTCCTTTTGAAGATACCGTGCTAGTGCCATTGGGTGCAGGCACCACATTAAAATGGAAGCTATCTGAATGATGGAGAATCTCCAAGAAAGCTCTGACACTTTTATGGCGCAACGCTTTCGTGGGTTTTTGCCAGTGGTTATTGACGTTGAAACCGGCGGTTTTGACTCTCATAGAAACGCACTACTTGAAGTGGCTGCAGTTTTGTTAGAAATGGACAGTCAGGGCTATTTACAAATTAAAGAAAGCTATAGTAAGAATATCGAACCTTTTCCTGGCGCAGTTATTGAAGAGTCTGCCCTAGAATTTACCGGCATTGATATCTATGACCCAGAGCGTATGCCCGAAGAAGAAGGCGAAGCTCTGCGCGAGATTTTCCAACCCATTCGACGTGAAGTATCCATTACTGGTTGCACTCGCGCTGTAATGGTAGCTCACAATGCCCATTTTGATTTAGGATTTATTAACGCTGCAGTCAATCGCGCTAATATCAAACGTAACCCATTCCATCCATTCTCATGCTTTGATACCTCTGGCCTAGCTGGTCTTGCCTATGGACAAACTGTTTTGGCTAAAGCCTGCCAAGTTGCAGGTATCGACTTCAATAATAACGACGCGCACAGTGCGCTTTATGACACCATTAAAACTGCTGAGTTGTTCTGCGGCATTATTAATCGCTGGAAGGAGTTGGGTGGCTGGCCTCTTAAGCCTTAATTACCCTTGCTCCTTTAACTTGACCATTACGATTACTCTGCCTTTGGCTTAACCCAAAATTCAGCATTTTCGATGCCTGCGGCTTCTGCATCAAACGTAGGATCAACTCCGTCTTTAAGCTGTGTCTCGTAGTCTTTAAGCGCTGATAATGCCGGCCGTTGCAAAATCAAGATCGCTACAATATTCAACCAAGCCATAGCACCCACACCAACATCACCAAGTGCCCACGCTAGGTCAGCGGACTTGATGCCGCCATACATGACAGATGTCAGCACCAACCATTTTAAAAATACCATTAACCAAGGGCGGTGCACCGCACGATTGATATAAGTGACATTTGTTTCCGCAATGTAGTAGTAAGCCAAGATAGTCGTGAATGCGAAGAAGAACAGAGAAACTGCCAATAGACTAGCACCCAAACCTGGCAATATGGTTTCAAAAGCGCTTTGAACATAGATAGGTCCCGCTTCTACGCCGGCCAACCCTGTATACAACATAACTCCGTCGGGTCCCTGTACATTATAGAGACCAGTGAGCAGGATCATAAATGCTGTGGCTGTGCAGACAAACAACGTATCAATATAAACCGAGAAAGCCTGCACCAACCCCTGTTTAGCTGGATGTGAAACTTCTGCCGCGGCTGCAGCGTGAGGAGCTGTGCCCTGACCCGCTTCATTGGAGTAAATGCCTCGCTTGACTCCCCACTGGATTGCCATGCCTATAATCGCGCCATAGCCTGCTTCTAGGCCAAAAGCACTATTGATGATCAAGCTGAACATCGCGGGGATGTTCTCATAATTAGCCGCCATGACTACCAAGGCAATCAAAATATAACCAAGTGCCATGACAGGAACGACGACTTGGGTGAAGCTGGCGATGCGGCGAACACCCCCAAACACAATCAAAGCCACGCCGATAGCGATTACAGACGCCCCAACAATAGGGGGTACACCCCAAGCATTTTCAACGGCTGCGACAATACTGTTGGCTTGAATGCCCGGCAGACAGAAACCAACCGCAATAATAGTACAGGCGGCAAATAACCAGGCATACCACTTTTGACCCATGGCTTTCTCGATGAAATATGCTGGCCCGCCGCGGTACATGCCTTTTTCATCTTTTTCTTTGTATATTTGCGCCAGTGTTGCCTCTACATAGGCTGTGGATGCACCGAGAAATGCCACCAACCACATCCAGAAAACTGCACCTGGACCACCCATGGCAATCGCCGTTGCGACACCTGCAATATTACCTGTACCAACACGACCGGATAACGAAATTGCTAGAGCCTGGAAGGAAGAGACGCCAGCATCGGAGCTTTTCCCTTGGAACATCAGTTTTATCATATGGCGAAAATGACGAATCTGAAGAAAGCGAGTACGAATAGAAAAATAGAGGCCAGTTCCAAGACAGAGATAGATAAGAGCTGAACTCCATATAATGCTGTTAAGATAATTTACAAATGCTTCCAAGATATTTCTCCGCTTTTTATTAGATTCTGTTGCGCATGGTACAGCTCAGTCAAGAATGAGCAAAATGTTAAGTGCTATTATTGTACTCCAGTCATAATTCTTTAATCTGAAGTCTCAACGGAATCTCAATATCCACTTTTGTGTGCTGGCGCATAATACGATGCAAGTTGTCAAAAAAAGCACCTGTCATTTCGGCGGTTTTTCTTGTGGTCATATCAATATGACCCAGCACGGTTTCGTAAATGGCGCATAGTTGGTCTTTTTCATTGAGCATAACGGCGGTAAGATGGATTAGTTTTCTGTTAACTCTATGCAATCTATATCGGGTTACAACAACTTCATCTAACAGGCATTCATTAATATATTTAATGTTGTCTTCAAGGGTGAATGATGAAAATCCAGAATCAAAGTATTCTTTTGAGAAACCTAGTTCAGCGATATAGTAGTCTTCAATAGACTCTCCAAATATTTTTGAATAATACAAAACATTCATGTGACCATTTTGATCACACATGTCTTGGGTAATGCGTATGGGTTGGGAGGTATGAGGAAAAGCACTCTTTATAGTCATAAATAGTTCATCAGTAATAGGTTGGGGATTATTTGTTTTGCAGTGTTAGAGCCAGTTGATAAAGCTGTTTTTTGTCGCCACCGGTAATTTTAGCGGTGAGGGATGCTGCTTTAGTGATGGGTGAATCTTTCATCAATATTTTTATAATCTTTTCAGCATCATTCGGGAGACCCTCGCCTGCGGTAACATTACCTCCAATGACAACAACGATTTCTCCTCGTTGTTGATTACTATCAGCTTTGATCTGTTCCAGTAATTCACCGAGGGTGCCATGAAGGTAAGTCTCAAAGGTCTTACTAATTTCTCTGGCCACAAACCCAGTCCGATCACAACCAAATACATCGGATAAATCTTGCAAGGTTGCCAGAATACGATGGGGAGCCTCATAACAAACAAGGGTATCTGTTACACACTTAAGGGTTTGAAGTACTTTCTGACGCTGAGTTGATTTCGCAGGAAGAAAACCAATGAAACGAAATTTGTCGGTGGGTAATCCCGAAACACTTAGCGCAGAAATAGCAGCGCAGGCACCGGGAATAGGAATCACCTCCACACCCTCATTGCGCGCGCGAGCAACTAAGCGATACCCTGGATCTGAAATCAGAGGAGTACCGGCATCAGAAATCAGTGCCACACTTTCGCCAACTTCAAGTCGATTGAGAATTTTTTCAGTGCTTTTTTGATCAGAGTGATCATGATAAGCAATGCAGGGAGTATCTATATTAAAGTACTCTAGTAGTTTTTTACTGTGGCGAGTATCTTCGCAGGCAATTACACTAACAGACTGGAGAGTGGAGACTGCGCGAGGTACCATGTCGGTTAAATTGCCGATGGGCGTGGCAACTATATATAACGTACCGGATTGATTTGAATTCATGGGCAAACAATTTCTTTTAAAGATTCTTGGTATAGGGTGCATCTTAGCCTTTATTGGCGGTTGTGCGCCAACTGCGACCACAGATAGTGGCAGAGTTCCTGTCACCTATATTTCTAACACAGAGGATCTTACTGCATTAGAGCAAACAGAACTATTATTTGCGCAGGCGCAATTACTAAATCAACAAGGCAAAGAAATGCTCGATGTGGCTATATTATTTGCCAAAAGTGGTAGCTTGCAGCGAAGTAAAGAAACACTGGCTCTGGTTAATAGTGTCCTGCTCACCGATCAACTATTTATTGAATATACCTTTTTAGGTGTTGAGTTACATCTCCAAGATGATAATCCAGCCGCAGCCTTGTCAAACATTGAAGACCCACGATTCTTGGAACTCCAACCTTATTTAGGCCGCCAGTATCAACGTCGCCTATTGAGTATTAAAGCAGATGTTTACACTGAACTAGGGGATTCAATTGCTAGTCTCCGTAACTCAATAGCATTAGCAACCCTGTTAGAGAACAAATCTGATATATCAAATGTCCACAATAAAATTTGGCGTCAGCTCGCCAGACAACCCTTTAACACTTTGAATCAGTACTCATTGGATTCCGACCCAATCATTGCTGGATGGTGTGAGCTTGCTGCCAATAGCAGACAATATCAAAATAATCTAGAAACTCAGTTTTTAGAATTTATTAGCTGGAAAAATAATAATAATAATCACCCCGCTGCCATTATTCCTCCCGATTGGTTCAAGCAGAGGCAAAGTAATGTAGTTTACTCTTCCCAAGTAGCTATTTTGCTTCCGTTGCAGGGAGACTACAAAGGACCTAGCCAAACCTTTTTAGATGGCTTTATGGAAGCATATTACGAGCTATACCAACAAGACAAAACAAAACCGCCAAATGTAAGAATTCATGACACATCCATACATACTATTGAGCAAGCCTATGGAAACGCAGTGGCAGAAGGCGCTGATATAATTATCGGCGGAATTCGCCAATCTGAAACTGAAGCACTAAACAAGATGTCCTTACTAGAAGTACCAACAATAAGTTTAAACCGAATAGACAATGGCGATATCGTACAGAATCCAAATCTGTTTCAGTTTGGTAATTCGCAACAGGATGAAATAAGACAAATCGCTAATGAGGCATGGAAAAAAGGCTACCGCAGAGCTCTTTTTATCGCTCCTGAGAATAACTGGGGACAGCAAGCTATGGCAGCCTTTAGCTCCCATTGGCTAGATAAAAATGGTGTTCTCGTTGATCAAGTTGCATACCCCGAGTCAGTTAAAGATTTCACTAAATTCCTTAAAAAACCTCTGCAAATTGATTTAAGTGAAAGTCGTGGTATCCAATTAAGGCGTTTTGTTAATAGCCGTGTTATCTATACCCCTAGACGACGGCAAGACATTGATTTTGTTGTGGTGCTGGGCTACCCAGAGAGAGTGAGACAGATAAAACCTGCATTAGACTTCTTGTGGGCCGCTGACTTGCCTGTTTATTCAAGCTCAGAAATATATAACGGGGTTTCTCAATCAGGCTTAGATCGAGATCTTGGTGGGATCCAGTTTACAGCTATGCCATGGTCTCTCCCGGGGCAATTAACCTCTGAACTAAACTCTGACCAAACGATGCACACCGCATATAGACAGCTTTATGCGAGGGGGCATGACTCTTTTTTAATTCATCGTAATTTAAGTAGCCTTCAAAAAAATTCACAGGTCCCTCTGTTTGGTTCGACTGGAATACTCAGTCTTTCAGGCGGAATTATTAGGCGCCAAGTTCAGTGGGGAGAGTTTCAACAAGGCAAGGTAAGAAACGTTCAACCATAGTCTAACAATTTAAAATGATATAGAGGTCAGAGAAATGGATTTCAATGACAGACATTCCAGGAAAGAAACATCTTTAAAAATAGGCACAGCGGCAGAACAATTTGCCCATGATTATCTATTGGCAAATGGCCTTATCCCTGTAAATCGTAACTTCACCACTCGCCGCGGTGAGATCGATATAATAATGCAGGACAAAGAACAGTTAGTGTTTGTGGAGGTGCGGTTTCGACAGTCAAACCGATTTGGTAGTGCAGAAGAGTCTATTACTCAGCTAAAGCGAAAAAAGATAAAAGCCGCTGCCACAATCTATATGCAGAGCCACAAAATGAGCAACGATACGCAGGCCAGATTTGATGTGATCGCATTGACGGGGGATTCAAGAAGCAGCTCTCAGTTTAGTGTAAACTGGATTAAAAATATCTTCATTGAATGACTAACTGGCAAGAGTTCATCTCTGGAGAAAAATACGTTAGGCGTGGATGTTTTGGAAATTATGGAACAAAAAATATTTAGTCAGTTTCAAAAAATGATCGAAACCACTATGGTTGTTGGAGATCTCTTTTCCGGATCTATTGCTCGTGCTGCAGAAAGTATTAGCTCCACACTGTTAGCCGGAGGGACTATTTTTAGCTGCGGGGATAAGTCTGGAGTCTTAGCTGCCGAACTTTTAACCAACTATTTAACATCAGGATTTGAGATTGAAAGGCCTGGTTTTCCTGCCTTAAATATTAACCAGCTCAGTGCTGCAAGTCCCAACATGAGCCAGTTGTCTACCCTACTGAGTATCCACGCACAAAGTACCGATCTATTGGTAGTCACAAGTGCTGGTGACAATGCTCCACAGCTCATCACAGCTGTTGAAGCTGCCATCGAAAGAGGTATGACTATAGTGCTACTGTCTGGTCAAAATGACGACAAATTAGTTGGAACTATCGGTTACAATGACGTTCAAATTAGTACAGCTGAGTTTTCAGGCCAGCTAGCAGTATTGGCTCAAATAGAAATAATACAATGTGTGTCTGCCTTAATAGACGACAAAATCCTTGGAGGGATGTAAATGCGCAATTTTGCTTTAACCTTTGGTTTGATTCTTGTACTGGGTGGTTGTACCTCAATAGTAAACGAGGTCACTAAAGAACCAATACAACCTGACGGATCTGGGAGAACTCTAGGAGCGGACATTGATGATCCTAAAATGAGAACTTTTATAGGGGTCAACATTAAAAAGGCCGATCCTCAGCTAAAAAAATCACATATTAATGTTTCAGTATTTAATGCGTTAGTATTATTAACAGGGGAAGTTTCTAGCGCTGAAATGAAATCACTCGCAGGAGATGTCGCGCGGGAGTATCGCGGGGTTCGTCAAGTCTACAATGAACTTCAAATTCGAGGTAAGACTTCTATTGTGTCGCGTACAAATGACACCATCATCAGCGGAAAAATCAAAACAAAGTTGGCATTTAATAAAGACGTTGATTACTCAGATTTAATACTGATTACGGAGGATAGCGTTGTCTATTTGCTTGGTACGGTCACACAAGCCACGGGAGATCTTGCGGCAGATGTAGCCCGCAACACGAGCGGCGTACGAAAAGTTGTTAAATGCTTAGAGTACGTGACCAAGTCTTAATTATTATCCTACAAGCTCAATCGCCATCGCGGTAGCCTCTCCACCACCGATACACAGACTCGCCATGCCTTTTTTGTCACCTCTTCTTTGCATAGCATGTATTAAAGTCACCAATATACGAGCTCCGCTGGCGCCAATAGGGTGACCCAGTGCACAGGCTCCTCCATGAACATTTAACTTACTGTGTGGGATACCCAACTCATGCATCGCAGCCATAGCAACCACGGCAAATGCCTCATTGATTTCCCAGAGATCCACTTCGTCTATACTCCAGCCCACCCGCTTTAAAGTATTCTGAACAGCTGTCACCGGAGCAGTGGTAAACCACTCTGGCTCTTGTGCCGACTCATCATAACCATGAATCAGGGCAATAGGTTTCAATCCTCTAGCTTCTGCCTCATCCGCCATCATTAAGGTCAAAGCAGCAGCCCCATCTGAGATAGAGCTAGCGTTTGCCGCAGTGACGGAGCCATCTTTTTGGAATGCGGGTCTCAATTGAGGTATTTTTTCTGGCTTAGCATTTCCTGGTTGCTCGTCAATGTCGACAATAACATCTCCACGACGCGAGGTTACGGTAACTGGAGCAACTTCATTAGCAAAATAGGCTTTATCGATTGCTTCCTTCGCTCGTCTTAAAGATTCAATCGCAAATGCATCCTGCATTTCACGACTAAATTGATATTTTGAAGCACATGTCTCTGCATAATTACCCATAGCAACACCTTGGTAGGCATCTTGCAAACCATCATATTGCATATGGTCCAACATCTGAGCATGCCCAAATCGATATCCCTGACGGGCTTGAGGTAATAAATAAGGAGCTCCACTCATACTCTCCATCCCCCCAGCCACAACAACTGACGCCTGCCCAGACCTTAGCGCATTACCGCCAAGCATTACGGATTTCATTGCTGACCCACAGACTTTGTTAACAGTAGTACAGGAAGTAGATACTGGAAGTCCCGCTGCGAGGGCTGCTTGTCGAGCCGGTGCTTGACGTTGCCCTGCAGTCAAGACAGAACCCATTATAACCTCATCAATATCAGAGGCATTCAATCCACTCTTAGTTATAGCAGAGCTAATTGCTACGCCACCAAGATCAGAAGCCGATAAAGAGGACAGACTGCCCATCATCCCACCCATAGGGGTGCGCATGGCAGATAGAATGGCTATAGGATTTGACATGTAAAACTCCCGGTCAGTGTGTCTGCGGATAATCTACTTCACTACCCTAAGAGAAGGCTTAGGTTTAGCCGAAGTCTTTTGGTCATCAATATTAGATTGTTGATTAGGTTTACTGTTTTTTAGCGGTGGCGGCGGCTCTTCAGTCTCATCGGGCTCAAACATCATCCCTTTACCATTCTCTTGAGCGTAAATTCCGGTGATAGAAAATAATGGTAAGTAGAGATCTACAGGCATTCCACCAAAGCGGGTCGAGAAATAGACCGCTTCACTATTCATTTCGAAGTTTGTTACCGCTCGTGGCGCTATATTCAAAACAATCTGCCCATCATTGACAAACTCCTGAGGTACTTCAACCCCGATATAGTTCGCATCAACGATAACGTAAGGGGTACACTGGTTGTCGACTATCCAGTCAAAAAATGCCTTTAAGAGATAGGGACGATTAGATTGCATATTTAATCCGCAAAATCATTCACGAACTTCTCTCTCAAGATCAGTCAAACTCTCCTGGAAAGAGGGCCGTTCAAACAACCGCTCCATATATTCATGCAAAGGCTTGACGTGGCGATTATTAGGCAAAGAAATTCCCAACTCAGGTAGTCGCCATAACATTGGAGCTAGGCAGCAATCGACCAAGGTAAACTCTTCGCTCATAAAGTATGGCATCTCTTCAAAAATACCCGCAATGGTAACCAATGACTCTCGGAATTCCTTACGCGCAGCATCTGCCTTTTTGCTGTCAGGGCTTGCTTTAATCTGATCAATTAGTACACACCAATCTCGTTCGATTCTATAGATCCATAAGCGGCTTTCAGCTCTTGCAACTGGATATACGGGAAGAAGAGGCGGATGGGGGAAACGCTCATCAAGGTATTCCATCACTACATTTGACTCATAAAGGGCCAAGTCTCTATCTACCAAAGTTGGCAGAGTCCCATAAGGATTTGCTTCGAGAATTTCTTCAGTTACAGACTTTGGATCGATATCTTCGATATCAACTGTAACCCCTTTTTCCGCCAAAACAATACGAACACGATGGCTATATTGGCACGTTGGATCAGAAAATAATGTCATTGAAGAACGTCGCACACTCACCTCACATTTGGTGGTTATAAATTAATTAGCAGAGGATGACTATCACCCCCAAAATAAAAACTATCGGCTTACGTGCGTGAACGAACGTAAACGTTGCTTTCTAGTGGATACCTTTCCAGTACTCTCTATTGAGAAGAACAACAGGAACTAACAATAATAACAGAAATAAAAGTACCAGTTTTCCGATATGCTTGCGTTGCTCAGCCATTGGTTCTCCCACATAGGCCAAGAAGTTAACCAAATCAAACATTGCAACATCAAACTCTTCAGGAGTCATAGTTCCAATTTTATTAATCTTGAACCGACCGCAGGGATCATCAAAGATGTCTTCACCGGTTAAAATATCCCGCTTAATGCCACCAAACTCTGACAATACTGGTCCGGGTTGGCATTCAGGTAATCCTTGCAAATCAATCAATGCATGGGGCATACCCACATCTTTGTATACCCTGTTATTGACTCCAAGCGGTCTAGACTCATCTGCATAAAAATTTCGCAAGTAAGTATAAAGCCACTCAGGAGAACGCGACCTTGCGACTAATGTTAAATCAGGTGGTTCAGCGCCAAACCAACCTTTTGACTCATCGGCTGGCATGGAAATCGTCATTAATTCACCAATTTTTTGACCAGTGAACACCATATTATCAAGCATCATCTCATGTGGAATATTTAAGTCATCAGCGACTCTTTCCCAGCGAGAGTATTTAAAAGAATGACATCCCATGCAGTAGTTGACCGCCAGCTTAGCGCCATTCTGCAGAGACGCCTTGTCACTTAACTGCGCTTCAAAAACATCACAATCAATAGTACCGCATGACTTTCCACTCTCAGCACCCACTGCTTTGATAGGCAATACAACCATTAACGCAACCACCAAAACTGCTCCGAGAGTTCTCCAAAATCCGAGGCCTCCATCCATCGTAATGCGATCAGGCTCTGGTTTGGTCTTTTCAATCCTAGTCCAGAAATAAATACCAATAAAGTAACTAAAATATAGAACAGTGCAAAGTTGCGAGAGAAGCGTTCTAGCCGGGGTCGGTGTTTTAACACCCAAGTATCCAAGGATAATGAATATAGCGGCTAGAACCATGAGTGCAACACGACTAAATTGGCCTTTATATCTAATCGATCTTACTGGGCTTCTATCAAGCCATGGCAATACAAAAAGAATTGCAATCGCTGCAGCCATCACCATAAACCCACCAAAGGCATTTGGCACTGCCCGTAGCATTGAGTAAAAAGGTGTAAAGTACCAAACTGGCGCAATATGCTCAGGGGTTTTTAATCCATTGGCTATCTCAAAATTCGCATACTCTAGGAAGAACCCTCCCATTTCAGGCATGAAGAAAAGGATGCCGCAGAACACGAAGAGGAACACAACGATGGGCACCAAATCGTGAATAACAAAGTAAGGGAAGAAAGGAATACCATCTATCGGATTACCATTCTCATCTTTATACTTCTTAATGCTTACTCCGTCAGGATTATTAGATCCCACATCGTGTAAAGCTATAATATGCATAACCACTAACGCAATCAAGATGATGGGAATGGCCACAGCGTGAAGCGACATGAATCTGTTTAAGGTAATCCCAGAGAGTAGGTAATCTCCTCTAATCCATTGCACAAGATCTTCGCCTATCACAGGGATCGTACCAAACAAATTAATAATTACCTGAGCACCCCAATAGGACATTTGACCCCATGGCAACACATACCCCATAAAAGCTTCAGCCATCAAAGCCACGTAAATTGTCATTCCAAAGATCCATACCAACTCACGAGGTGCTTTGTACGACCCATACATAAGCCCTCTAAACATGTGCATATACACAACAATGAAAAATGCAGAAGCACCTGTAGAGTGCGCGTATCGAATAATCCAGCCGAGATCAACATCTCGCATGATATATTCCACAGACGCAAACGCTTGCTCTGCAGAACCCTGATAACTCATTAATAGCCAGATTCCGGTGATTAACTGAATCACCAAAACGACTATTGAGAGCACACCAAAGTAATACCAAAAATTAAAATTCTTTGGCGCATAGTACTCTGCCATGTGCCTGTTCCACTCACGTTTGAGTGTTGGCATTCTTGAATTAAACCAAGCAGCGAAACCTTTTTCTTCATTCATGGCTAAGCAACCTCCGTATCAATGCCGATTACAACAACACTATCTGACTCATAACTATGGGGTGGAATTTCCAGATTCTTAGGGGCTGGCACGCCAGCAAAAACGCGGCCTGAGAGATCGAACTTAGATCCATGACACGGACAGAAAAAACCGCCTAACCAAGCATCACCACCTAGATCCGCTGCACCTACATCAGGTCGGTATAGAGGAGCACACCCTAAGTGAGTGCACAAGCCAACCAAAATCAAATATTCTTCTTTACCCGATAGGGTTCTTGCACTTCCATCTACGTAAGCAGGTTGTTTTGCTTCCACAGAATCAGCATCTCGTAGAATATTTGTGTCAAGGGCATTAATCGCCGCAAGAGACTCTTCGGTTCGACGAACGATATAAACCGGCTTACCTCTCCACTCGACAACCATACGAGCACCGGGCTCAAGTTTTGAAATATTAACCTTTACAGGGGCTCCTGCAGCCTTAGCTTTTGCGCTCGGCTGCCAAGAAGCAACAAAAGGAACCGCAGCGCCAACTACACCTGCGCCTCCAACGACGGTGGTAGCACCTAACAAAAATTTACGGCGGCTCTCATTGACAACTTCACCATTCATGGCGATTCCTCAAGTCAGAATTGACGTTTTATTTAATAGAAAGTAACAAAAATTTGGCGGAATTTGTATCGGTTAACCCGCGACAATTTAGCCATGCGCATGGTACCGGATTTGTTTATTTTAAGCAACAATGAGTGACCTAGGAGCTAGCTTAAGTGGCTGATTTTATTAGGTAAAAAAAAGCCCGACCAATGGGTCGGGCTTTTTGGACAACTTAGGTTTATCGCTTAGAGAATTGTGGACGCTTACGCGCTTTATGCAGACCCACTTTCTTACGCTCTACTTGTCTCGCATCTCGCGTTAAAAACCCAGCTTTTCTCAATGGAGAGCGAAGGTTTTCATCATAACTAACTAAAGCTCGCGCGATGCCGTGCCTAATAGCACCTGCTTGACCAAAGTTTCCGCCTCCAGCAACGGTGATATTGAGATCAAATTTTTCAACCATATCAACCACTTCAAAAGGCTGACGAACAATCATCCGCGCCACTTCACGACCAAAATAAACATCAATGCTACGATCATTGATTTTAATATCGCCTTTTCCTGAAGTCATAAAAACGCGCGCTGCCGATGTCTTGCGTCTTCCAGTGCCATAAAATTGAGTATCTGCCATAATCTGTTTCCGTTACAGTTCGAGTGTTTGAGGCTGCTGCGCTGTGTGCGGATGTTCTGCACCGGCATAAACCTTCAACTTTCTAAACATTTCTCGGCCCAATGGACCGCGGGGCAACATGCCCTTCACTGCTGACTGAATGACACGCTCAGGCGCTTTATCAATCAACTGCTCAAAATTAATATCTTTTATTCCACCTGGATAACCAGTGTGTGAGTAATAGATCTTACCCTTAGCTTTGTTACCTGTTACGCCAATCTTCTCAGCATTAACTACAACAATATAGTCTCCCGTATCCACATGCGGTGTGAATTCAGGCTTATGCTTACCTCTGAGACGGGAAGCAACCTCAGTTGCAAGACGACCAAGAGTTTTCCCATCGGCGTCAATAACAAACCAATCGCGTTCTACTGTTTCTGCTTTTGCACTGTATGTTTTCATTTTTTCCTACCTAACTTTGGGACAACCCCAAAAAGGGTGCGAATTGTAATGATCAGTGAGGCCTAATACAAGGGCTGTTTCACGCAAAGTCTAACTTTTTTTAACCTATATTTAGGGCCGATGAGGTCTAGCTAGATATTCATGACTCTGCATCTCTAAAAGTCTGCTCTGAGTACGCTCAAATTCGAAGCTCAATCTTCCTCCAGAATAGAGGCTCTGCAGGGGTTGCGCTGCTGATATGGCGATTTTAACATTACGATCATAAAACTCATCAACAAGATTGATGAAGCGCCGGGTAGCGTCATTATTAGTTAGCCCCATAGTTGGGACATTGCTAATAATTACCGCATGGAATTCTTTAGCTATCTCAATATAATCATTCTGACTGCGAGGGCCTTGGCATAAGTCGCTAAATTCAAACCAAACAACATCTTCGCAAACCTTTATAGCTGGAATTGGGCGCCCTTCCACCTCAAGCTTCACTGCTGCTCTAATTTCACCCTCTACAGGCACTAACCGATTAAAAATCGCATCTATGTCTTCTTGCGCCTTAGCGTCAAGGGGGGTGCAATAAAGAGGAGCTTTTTCAAGAGCACGCAATCGATAGTCGACGCCACCATCTACATTAATAACATGGCAGTGTTGCTTAATAAGAGCAATCGCTGGTAAAAATTGCTGCCGTTGAAGACCCTCTCTATACAAAAGATCAGGAGTGATATTGGAGGTAGTCACCAAACACACATTTAATGCAAACAGCTCTTTCAACAAATTAGCAAGAATCATCGCATCTGCAATATCACTGACAAAGAACTCATCAAAACAAATAATACAGGTTTCATCTGCTATCTTTCTTGCCACTTGGCGTAAAGGATTTTTTTCACCTCTAAAAGTAGCCAAATCATGATGGACTCGCCGCATAAATCGGTGAAAATGAATTCTCATCTTGTTGTCAAAAGGAAGGCTTTCGTAAAAATTATCCATTAGATAAGTTTTACCGCGTCCAACTCCACCCCACAAATAAAGGCCTTTAATAGGTGCCATGGGTGCCATGAACAATCTTCTTACCAATTTCTTCCCGTAGCTAGCAGAATCTTTTCGGCGATTTAATCGAAGGTCATGATATAAGGCTTCAAAAGCAGCTACTGCAGATTCTTGAGATTGATCAGCGAGGAAACCCTCTTGCTGAACATCTTTTAAGTAGCGTTGTCTGGGTGATGACATTTTTTTCAAGTTTTTAAGGACCAATGAGAACTTTAACGAGCAATGTAATTTGTTACAACTTAAATCCCTCAACACCACAAATTTTAAATCTACGGTATAATGGAATTTGATTCAGATGTATCCTAAATACTTAGAGTACTGTTCAGCTTAACCTAGACTGACATAACTCAACTTAAAAGAGGTTTAACCTTTGGCAATCATGACCGCTCTATTATTTTGCGTAATTTCCTTCTTTGCGGGGGCTGGTGCTTACCATTTTTTTTACCGTCCCTCCGATGACGGCGACTCCAATACTCGTGAGTTGCAGAAAAAACTAGATAAAAGTGATCAGCAACTTAAAAAGTATCAACAAGAAGTATCTGAGCATTTTATTACTGTGTCTCACCTAACAACTAATGTAGCCCAAAGCTATAGGGAGATTAACGAGCACTTAGCAAGTAGTGCAATACGTCTGGCTAGTCCTGAGATTGGTCGCCAGTTGCTAAAATCAGGTGGGTCAGATCTATCTTTACTAGATTCTGATGGTAATCCGCTAGTAGGTATAGAGGACGTAGAAGTTCCACGGGATTACGCCCCGAAAGTACCAGGTGGAGTCCTGAGCGAGGAGTATGGGTTGGCGGAAAATGATGCGCAGGATAATAGCTCTAAGCCCTCGTCTAAGTTAGCTAGCGAAGACCAAGAAGATTCAGATCCCACCGAAAATGTGAGCTAAAATTTATTTCTTCTTTTTAGAAGAGTTTGCGGTAAACACGGAGGTTTACTGTGCCAGTAACTGTCAAAAGCAAATCAAAGGTTTTTATTTCAACTGTCCTTCCAAGTTCATGTGTGCTGTGTAAGGGCTCTGTAAGTCACCATAATAATTGCTTGTGTAATCTATGCATTGCAAATCTACCATGGCTTTTAAACAAGTGCCCCAGATGCTCCATCCCTTTTGCTCCTAACAAGCTGTGTCCAGACTGCCAAAAGACACCCCCCGTATTTCGTCGATGCATATCGGCCGTAGAGTATAAAATTGGTGCCGTTGATAAACTGATTATGAATATCAAAAGAAATCCCTTTTGTCCTGAAATTGAAGAACTTTCGCGGCTACTAGCGCATACCATAGAACAAGCCTATCAAGGTACCTGTATACCAAGCATTATTATTCCTGTACCTTTGCACTGGAGGAAATTGATGAGTCGAGGTTTTAACCAAAGCTCCTCAATAGCTCGAATAGTAGCAAGCCATTTTAGTCACACCAAAGTACATGAGAACCTGTTTATACGTCCTAAACATTCCAGTCCTCAACACCTAAAGACTAAAAAACAAAGGATGTTGGATATGCGCAATGTTTTCACCATGCATATAGGACATAATAAAGTGCAAGGAGATGCTCAACTAACTTTTAGTGGGAAATCTGTGGCTATTGTCGATGATGTCGTAACAACTGGGGCCACAGTCAATGCTTTAGCGCGCACTCTGCTAAACTCCGGAGCAAAATACGTAGATATCTGGTCCATTGCCAGAACGGGCTGGCATAATGCCTCCTAGTAACGGAAAATAGACTCATGAAACCCGAAATCACCCTACTATCAGACAAAGTCTGGCGCCATATTTTAGATGAGGCCGGAACTACAGCAACTGAAGAACCGCTTTTAGCAGAGTATTTAGTCAGCACCCTTTTAAATCATGATAATCTAAATACTGCACTCAGCCACCACTTAGCCAACAAACTGGCGAGCATCGCTGCACCTGCTTCAATGCTACGAACCATTATGTCTGACATTTTTTCTGATCCTGATGTTCTACATAAAGTTGCCAGGGACATTCAAGCCACTGTTGATCGAGATTCAGCGTGCACTCTCTACAGTTCGCCTTTTTTATATTTCAAAGGATTCTTATCTTTGCAAGCGTATCGTGCTGCACACCACTTGTGGACTCAGGGCAAGACTTCCATGGCTCTGCTTTTACAACATAGAATTTCAGTGACATTTGCTGTTGATATCCATCCAGCCGCAGTGATTGGTAGCGGTGTAATGATTGACCATGCAACGGGCTTGGTGATTGGAGAAACCGCGGTTGTCGAAGACTCAGTATCAATTATGCAGTCAGTTACCTTAGGAGGAACAGGCAAAGACATTGGTGATCGACACCCAAAGATACGCAGGGGAGTTTTAATAGGCCCTGGAGCCACAATTCTTGGCAACATTGAAATAGGAGAAGGCGCAATGGTGGCGGCATCAAGCGTAGTACTTAAAGCGGTTGCACCACACAAAATCGTCGCAGGGGTCCCAGCGGTTGAAGTAGGAGATGTTGACTTTGATCAGCCTTCAAAAGTCATGGACCACTACTTTCCGTCGTCTTAAAAACCATCCTCTCTAGCATCTCAACCAGGAAAAACTGACCACCTCGTCAATCGAACGAGACTCTGACTCACTCATCAGTAATCGATCAACTCCGATTGCAACTCCCGCACACGATGGAAGTCCTGCTTCCAACGCCGCCAACAGCTTGGTATCAATATTTACCGGAGATTTTTTGCTTTTCTCTCTATTGATGCAATCTCTATTGAATCTCGATCGCTGCTCATCGGCGTCAGTTAACTCTAGGTAACCATTTCCAACTTCCACTCGATTTAAAAACACCTCAAAGCGACGACTAACTTTTTGCCCAGTACTGTTTACACCAATCTGCGCTAAGGCCGCTTGGCATTCTGGATAATCATAGATAATCGCTATGCCTAGGGGTAGTTGAGGCTCCACTTTGAGGCTAAAGATTAAATCTAAACAGTTTGCCCTAGTCTCTTCAAACCAACTCCCAGAAGCCAAACCAGCGGCAATTTCTCGCAATCGATTTAAATCAACGTCTTGAGGATCGAAACCCAAATGATCGACGAAACAATCGGTATAACTTATTTTTGTGATATCTCTGGTTACGTTCTCAGGTGTAGAGATCACGGACGAGATTAAATCAATTACCTCATCAATCAACTGATGTTCATCCCAGCCGCAACGATACCATTCAAGCATCGTAAACTCAGGGTTGTGCTTTTTACCTACCTCCCCATCTCGAAAAGCTTTACTCATTGAATAAATATCGCCACTGCCAGAAGCCAGTAAACGTTTCATGAAATACTCAGGAGATGTCTGCAGGTAACCCTTGCTCCCAGAAACTTCTGCGGAAATACTTTCTAAATTGATATCGGTGACTGTCGAAGAGCTTAACAGTGGAACTTCAACTTCAAGTACAAAACGCTGAGAGAAAAAGCGACGTATCGATGCCATCATTTGAGCTCGACGTTTCAAGGCACCAATGGACGCCCCAGATTTCCATTCATCCATTGCTAAGGACCTTCATGCTTGTATGAGCATGTATAAATGCCTCAGAGTTATTTGACACGGCCTTGATATTCACCCGTACGGGTGTCGACCTTAACAACATCTCCCTGATCAAGAAATAGAGGAACTTTAACCACGGCACCGGTCACTAGCCTTGCTGGTTTACTCCCACCTTGCGCTGTATCACCGCGCAATCCTGGGTCGGTCTCAATAATTTCTAGCTCAACATGGTTAGGTGGTGTTACGGACAAAGGCGAGCCGTTATAAAGAGTCACTATGCAGGTATCCTGTTCACTCAACCACTGCAGTGCATCGCCTACAGCATTTTCATTGGCCTGATGCTGCTCGTAAGTATCAGGCTCCATGAAATACCAGAAATCTCCATCGGTATAAAGATATTGCATATCCGTATCCATGACATCTGCACCCTCAAGAGACTCTCCAGACTTAAATGTCTTCTCAAGAACTCTCGCTGTTTTTAAATTACGCAATTTGACACGGTTAAAAGCCTGGCCTTTTCCCGGCTTGACGAATTCATTTTCTAGGATCGAACAAGGATCTCCGTCCAACATTACTTTTAATCCAGAACGGAATTCGTTAGTAGAGTAATTGGCCATTTTTAATATCCCTGAAAGTCTAAAAACAGGCATGATACCCGAAGTATCAATGTATTTAACATCTTTTAGTCATAACCTCACTTTCTAGTAGGTCTAGTGTCAGTGCAACTTGTTAATGTCTTTATCGCTATATCCAAGCAGGTATAGAATGCCATCTAATCCTACATTAGAAATTGCTTGCTTAGCAGACGCTTTGACAAGCGGTTTTGCTCTAAAAGCAATCCCCAAACCTGCTATGCTAATCATTGGCAGGTCATTAGCTCCATCGCCCACTGCAATAACTTGATCAAGACTCAGCCCTTGCTGGTGTGCAAGTTCACGTAAAAGATCAGCCTTACGTTGACCATCAATAATATCTCCAGTCACCCTTCCTGTGACAATACCGTCCACTATTTCCAGCTCATTAGCATAGACATAATCAACGCCCAGAATATTTTTTAATCGTTGCCCAAAAAAAGTAAACCCACCGGAAACAATTGCTGTGGTGTAACCCAGCTGCTTAAGGCTATGGATCAAATACTCAGCTCCTTCATTAAGCCGTATACGATCAGCTACTGTTTGTAGCACCTCCGCATTAAGTCCTTCCAATAAAGCTAATCTCTGGGTAAAGCTCTGTGTGAAGTCTATCTCTCCGCGCATTGCCGCCTCGGTAATAGCAGCAACTTCTTCGCCAACACCAGCTTCAATAGCTAGCTCATCAATGACTTCTGCATCGATCAGTGTCGAGTCCATATCAAATACAACTAGCTGACGGCTTCGACGGAAAATTGTGTCCTCTTGATAGGCAACATCTATATTGTGCTGGCCAGCCAACTCAAGTAGCAAGCTCCGAAGAGCCTCGGCACTCTTTGGATTACCTCTCACAGAGAACTCCACGCAAGCCTGTCCCATTTGCTCAGCCCCCTCCAAAGGAACTCGCCCGGATAATCGCACTATTTTATCGATATTGAGGCCCTGGTCAGCGGTAACTTTAGTCACTGCATTCAAATGGGAGGCGTCAATACTACGCGCCAGAAGAGTTACGATATGTCGAGCTTTCCCTTGCTGCTCTACCCAATCATGGTAACTTTCCTCAGAAACAACTAAAAACCGACCTTGCATATCCAAGGTTTGGAGTACCGCCAAGACCTCAGATTTGATCTTACTAACACTCCCCTCTTTCGGTACAGCTACTAGAATACCCATATTGAGCTGATCATGAATTACCGCTTGTCCTATATCTAGCACTGTCACTTTAAATCGAGACAATACCTCAGCTACCGCATTGGTGACCCCAGGTCTATCTTCACCGTAAACATTAATTAACAAAACTTGTTTCACATTATGGCATCCCATCATTTTTCCAGTGACCATTATATAAAAGCTGAGCGAATAGGATAGAATGCAGGGAAAATAATTTACCCAAGGTTTGAGAATGCGACACCAATACTCAATAAGAGTTAAATTACCTGCGCTAATAGCTTTAGCTTGTTTGGTATTTGGGCTTCTCAGCTGGATTATTATTGTGTCCCAAACCACTAAACTCTCAAATCAGGCAGTACAAGACAAAAGCCAATCTACTCTAAAACAACTGGCTGAAAGTATCCGCACCCCACTTTTTAGCAATGATATTATCGGGATCCAGTTCGCTCTGAGAAACGCCACTGAAGATCCAGCAATCTACAGCGCTAGTTTATATGACGTAGCAAATACATTGATTGCTCAAAGCTCTCAATCTCAGAAAACTCCACAAAGACTAGAGAATTTCAGACATAGCATTGAACTTGAGGACGCCTTGGCTGGAACTCTGACAATAGCTGTCATTAGCCAACCCATCTATAATGCATATTCGCAGATTTTCCTAGTATGGGTGCTAGCCTGGCTTATATTCACTGGAGTCTCTACCTACCTTAGCTATCAGTTCTCTGATGGACTTTCCCGACGGCTAAGGTTGTTAACTAATCGGTTACCCGGCAGCAGCGACCCCATGATCGACGAAATGCAGGCCCTAGAGAAAAAAATCCAACCATTATTGTCTGCCTCTCGACAAGTAGACCATTCCTCTGACAATGGATACTACTGCTCGCTTGTGAGCGCCACCATTAAAAATCGTGAGAGCCTCAACAAGCAACTTAGCTACGAAAATTTAGACTTACTATTTGAAAACATAGACCTTTGTACCGAGCGCACCCTTGAACTGTACGGTGGTCAAAGACTTGAAGGAGTCGGTGGAAATATCTTCTTCTATATTCGCTCTACCCAAGCGTCCAAACAGCATATCCTAGTATGTCTGATGGCCGTATACTCCTTGCAACAACTCCTTATGAAACTTTCAAAGAAATTAGGCATTGATCTGGAAATTAACTGGACAGTATGCAGTAACAACATCCCAATGCTGCCAATATTTAGTTATCACGAAAACATTTTTAATTTAAAAGAAAAGTCAAAAAGCATAGCTCAATCAATTGATCGTGATGTGATTGCTATTTCAATTGAAAATTACACCATTGACCAGTTGAGCTCTATCGCACGATTTAGCCCACATGAAGAAGGCTGCTTTATATTTGAAGGCTTTCCGGAACAACGACAGCTATTATTAGAAAAGCAAATCATGCATCTTGCGTCTGTGTGCCTTTAAAGAATGTGGTTTTTATAAAAAAACATTTTCATAGAGGATCACTCCCCACACTAAAAGAAACAATATTAAAGACATTAAAACTGCTGCAGAACCTACATCTTTGGCGCGCCCTGATAATTCATTGAATTCCAACCCGATTCGATCAACAACAATCTCAATGCCAGTGTTTAGAAGCTCGACTATCAAGACGATTAAAATAGCGCCCAAAAGCATCAATAACTGCAGGCTGCCAGTTGCGACCCAGAATGCTGCTGGCACCAAAACCACCAGCGCTGCCACTTCGCAACGAAAAGCTTCTTGAGACTTAAACGCCGCACTTAAGCCCTGCACTGAGTGGATCGTCGTTTTTATAACTCGACGATGGAGCAAACCTAAAATACCTTTCTGAGACATGATTTACACCGTTTAATTATCTAAATTCTGATTCATTTCTAATGCGGGCATTTTTTCAAGAGGAGCTCCCACTACAACACCAGGCACTCCAGCGACGGTAACATGCGGGGCCACTGAATGGAGTACCAGACTTCCAGCGCCAATTTTTGCCCCTTCGCCAATGGTGATGTCGCCAATAACCTTTGCTCCTGCTGAAATCATGACTCCATCACATACTTTAGGACAACGCTTTGCGGCAACACTTCCGCTCCCTCCCAAAGTAACAGAATGCAAAATCGATACATTGTTACCGATTACAGTAGTTTCACCAACAACCAAGCCTACAGCGTGATCTACCATAATGCCTGAGCCTATTTTGGCACCGGGATGAATGTCAACATCAAAATTTTCAGCCATCTTGCTCTGTAAAAAATAGGCCAGTGCCTTTCGGTTATTGCTCCAATACCAATGGGCGATTCTTTGTAATTGCAGAGCTTGAAAACCTTTAAAAAATAATAGTGGTATGAGATATTTATCACAGGCGGCATCACGCTCAAAACACGCAATGATATCTAATCTCATGCTAACTCCTATCAAAGGATCAGCTTCCATAGCATCTTGGATAATAGAGATGTAACTAGGGAAGGACAGATCTTGCTCCTTTAGCTGATTAGCAAGGTTATAGCTGAGAGCCGAGTCAAAACAAGTATGGTCGAGAATTGAACGCTGCATAAATGACATCATATCTGGCTCTGCATCAACCAAATTTCTGGCCTCTTCAATCATCAGAGCCCATACGGAATCTTCTTTTACCATAGTTAGAAGCACCTACTAATACCTAGTTTAAATTTGTACAAAGCGTTCAAATATTTCATCAAGATGATCTAGAACAACATCTAAGTACATTAAGTTTGCGTCCCTAGAGAGCTTCTGTCTAATCATAGACTTGCTCAGTTGCTCTGAATAGGGTTTTGCTATCGGCTTATAACTGAGATGCCATCGCTCAGGTGCCACACCGCCTTTGTCTTTGGCATAGGGTTGAAAGAAGCCGTATGTATTCTGTTCACCATTAGTGAAGACCCCAGTTAACCACTGATGCATTGGTGCAAACAGCCCCTGTCCCTCACATTCTTCGGGAGTCAACTGGATTTGATATCCCTCAGTCACGGCATTCGCATCAAAAATATCTATATCCGTACCCCAATGGTGCCGAGAAGCTCCAGGCATGGCTGACCAACGCAATACCGCTTGAACCTTTTCCCAGTCATTCAATTGGTTCAACTTTAAAAGATTACCAGATTGATCATAAACTGGCCGATTGCCCGATAGTTTTCCATTCCAAATTGCTAATTGGCGCTCGTATGATCTAAAACCACTACAAATACAAAGATCGAATCCCTGCTTTTCTGCGTCAGCTCTCAAACGACAAAAAGGATCCAAAACCAATTCATGAATCAACATAGACTGCTGATTGTGCGCGCCCACGCTTACTAAATGGTGTTCTGTTGAACCGGTTAAAATATCCTCTTCAATTTTTTGGGTTTTAGTCATAACAATCCTGCACTACTTTTTGTTGTCGCTTACCAAAGGTTATACTCCGATATTTTCAAAAATCAAAATAATCGTTTAAACAGAATCTCTAATCTATTTAACCCAACAAAGAAAGATCTGTTAGGCAGTCAATCTTCTGATCCAAAACAATACCTTCGTGATCAATTTTTATCTTCCAAGCAATGACTTCTACCCCATTAGAAATGGCTTTAGTCAAGGTTTCAGCATAAACAGGATCAATATCTGCGGCCACCTCAACCTGAGTCGCCCTATTTAGCTGCACACAAAACAAAAGAACAGCTCGCTTACCAGACTCCGCGACAGTCATTAACTCTCGTAGATGTTTAGTGCCACGGGCTGTTACAGAATCTGGAAACATCGCAAGACCATCACCCATATCTAAAGTCACACTTTTCACTTCAACATAACAATCGGGTAAATGGTTTTCGCTATCATGGAGTAAAAAATCAATACGGCTTTTTTCAGAACCATATCGAACCTCTGTAGACACTGTGTCATAAGACGCGAATTCAGGAATAATCTTGCACGTTAATGCATTCCCGACCAAACGATTAGCATTCAAAGTATTAATACCTGCTAGTTGGCCATGACTAGTGGTCACAATCTCTAGGGTACCCTTTAACTTTCGCTTTGGGTCGTCTGACAACGAATACCAACATTTTGACCCCTCTACTTGGCAATTCTTCATAGAGCCCGTGTTCGGACAATGGACAGTCAATAGATTCCCCTTTTCATCAATTATGTCAGCAAAAAATCGTTTATAGCGCCTAACAAAAGACCCAGAAAATAGTGTTGGTGAACATTGCATAGTGATGAGATCCAATCTAAACGGCTTAGTAATTTAACAATATAAAAGATAAAAGTGTCTGTATTCCAATATTTATTGCAACTATGGTCTACTATTATTAGGTCTTCAATCCTTACTCTTTAATCCATAGATATTTAAAATAACAAAATATTCCTTGATAAATGATTAAAAAATCTCTATAAACTCGGCTCAATTTTTTTAGCACAAGATCAATATCGGATTTAATTCATGGCCACAGCAAAAGAAAAAGCGAAACCTAAGGCAAAAACCACCAAGAAAGCAAAGGCGGTAAAGGCAAGCTCCGTGACTCTTCACGGCTTGAGCCCATACGTGGAAAAAAAGAAAGAAGAGTACATGAATGAAAATCAGCGAGAGCATTTTAAACAGATATTAAAAGCCTGGCGTCTTGAGTTAATGGAAGAAGTTGATCGAACCGTTACCCACATGAAAGATGAAGCTGCTAACTTTCCTGACCCAGCGGATCGTGCAACACAAGAAGAAGAGTTCAGCTTGGAACTCCGAACCCGTGATAGAGAACGAAAGTTAATTAAGAAGATTGATAAGACTCTTATTCGTGTTGAAGAGGATGACTATGGCTTTTGCGATCAATGCGGAATAGAAGTAGGTATCCGCAGATTAGAAGCTCGTCCAACGGCTGATCTTTGCGTTGACTGCAAAACCTTGGACGAAATTAAAGAAAAGCAGCTCACCGGCGGTTGATTCTAGACCACAGTATAGCTAGTCTCAGCTTTACCTTTCCTAAGCTCGTTGGCGTAAATCATGTCAGAAGCAATTCCTATTGGCCGCTTCGCTCCCTCCCCGTCAGGTCCTCTGCATTTTGGATCCCTTGTGTGCGCTTTGGCTAGCTATATTGATATTAAGCGGCAAGGCGGAAAATGGCTAGTGCGAATGGAGGACATCGATCCTCCCAGGGAAGTGAAAGGTGCAAGCGATCATATCCTAAAGCAGTTAGAAGCCCATGATCTCCTCTGGGATGACGAAGTTCTCTATCAAAGTAGCCGATTGGATAACTACGCCGACATCGTGGAAGACTTAAAAAAACAAGATTTTGCATATCACTGTGAATGCTCTCGAAAACGCATTAATGAACTTAACGGTATATATGATGGTCATTGTCGGCCTCTGAATCTAAGTACTCATGGTAATGGGACCAGGCTTCATTTAAAGTCTTCGCAAAAACCAATCGAGTTTACTGATCAAATTATCGGCCACTACAGCCAGCATCTAGACACGCAGGTGGGCGACTTTATCATCAGACGGAGAGATGGCCTTTTCTCATACCAATTAGCGGCGACAGTGGACGATCACTTTCAGGGCATTACTCATATTATGCGTGGCTCAGACTTATTGGACTCAACGCCCCGTCAGATCTATTTACAAAAAATTCTTGGGTATTCTCAACCTCAATACGCCCACCTGCCAGTTGCAAATAATGAGTTTGGTCAAAAATTGAGTAAGCAAAATTTGGCTGCCGGGCTGCCCTATGGGCAGGAGGCAGTTAACCTATGGATTGCGCTTAACTGGTTAAAGCAGTCGCCTCCAAATGAGCTACGGCAGCTGACAACTGGCCATATTCTGAGCTGGGCTGTTGATCACTGGGACCAAAAACAAGTACCTGCTAAATTAACCTTAACTGCTCCCGAGGGATTTTAGTGTCCTCGGTGCCCGATGGCTGGGTTTGCTTTGCGAGGCAACCTTCAATACCATCAACAATCGAGTCAGCCATACACCAATTTTTTTAAGTCATACTTATGTTTAATTATCGGTTAGTCGCAACTCTACTTTTGCTTTGCATTGTTGTCTTCCCCCTTTCCTTTCAATGGGCAATGGAGCCCAGTGGCCATTGGTTTAGGCCTTTTAGTGTTTGGGCTCTTATGGTTTTTTCAGTCTATACATTGAATCGTGAACGAGTGAGAAAGTGAATTCTCAACTGGCCATCTACACCATCGCGATAATTATCTTGGGATACATTCTCCTTAGAGTTATCGCCTCTTGGAATACGAAGAGAAGTGAAAATATTATTCTGACTCTAGCTCTTTTAGCTAGTTCCGGAGTACTTATGGCCATGGGATCAATTGAAATGGCCGGCCGTTATGGCTACAGCATGATAATTGCCTTGTTTGCATTTTCATTAGTGTTTGTTATAGCCCCGCTAGTTCTCTTTCCTATTCGCAGGCTAAGTAATGTCACTAGATTAGCAACCAGCGTAGATTTCTTGACGTTTCGATACAGGGGCAGGAAAGTAGCTATTGTAGCCACGACCGCAACTATTCTGGCGATAGTTCCACTCATATTTGCTCAACTGCTGGCTGCCTCCTCGGTAATAAATATTATTTTTAACAGTGATATGCAAATAATGACACTAGTGACTATGCTAGGTGTCGTGGGGTTGATATGCCATTACACGATTAAATCCGGTGCTCAAACTAATTTGAGGCTCATTTTAGCGACCGCAGGTGCACTTCTCTTAGTCGCTTTAGCGATTTCAGCGTGGATCAGTATTAGTAATAGTTTTGGTGGTCTTGAGGCTATGGACTCATGGGTGATACTGAGAGGACAACAAGAGACCATAAAACGGTTAGACACTTCCTACAGTCTCTTTATTATCTTCCTAGCGGCAGGTCTATCGTTTCCAACGAACTTTAATGTTCTAGTCACTGAAACCATTACTGACCACCAAGCCAATATGACTTCCTGGGCATATCCGCTATTAATACTTTTAGCCTGTATTCCTTTGTATCCAATGCTCTGGAGCGGACTTAATCTAGAATCATCTTCATCATTTCAAAACTATCTTTTCGCACTGCCATTAATGATGGATCAGTCTGTAGTTGCCAGCCTTAGCCTCGCCAGTATTTTGCTTTTATCCATCGCAGTTTGTTCTAGCTTAACGATACTAGGCAGTCGTATGATATTAAACAGCATGATTTTACCCGATAAGAATTTAACTCAACAAATCAATTTATCTTATTGGATCACGCGCACTCATCTAGCTCTGGCAGTCGGACTAATGTTGTTTTTTGTTACTTTAAGTCTGAGCCTCAAGTCTCGAAGTATTATCGATTTATATTTAGTTGGCTTTTCGGGACTAGCGCAACTCACCCCAGGTCTAATAGCGGCGATGTACCTACCCAAGGCTAATCATAACGGGTTTATTGCCGGTCTCATTGGAGGCATGTTTCTTTGGCTAATTTCATTAGCGCTTCCATTAATATTCGGAGATTGGCAGTGGCACATCCCCATCATTGGGAAGTCACTACTGTTTGGTATGCAAGCTTGGGAAGTTTGGGCCATCGAAGCATTATTACTGAACATTACCCTTTGTACGTTGTTTTCTCTATTTACCAAAATGAATGAGAAAGAAACTACCTATGCATCAATTTGTATGGCTGACAATGTTTATATCCCTATCCGTGTGGAACTGGGACAAAAAACTGTCAAGGACCTCACTCAAAAATTATTTTTCGCGCTTGGCGAAGATGCCAATATTGAGGTGGCAAATGCCCTAGAGGCGCTAGGATTAGATACCGATGAAGTAAGACCAGCTGCTCTAAGAAGGATAAGGGATACCATTAACGCATCCCTTAATATGCGTCTTGGTGTTCTTACCACAGAAAAAGTTATGAACCAGGCATTCCCGCCACCAAAATCATTAAATAATCAACCAGAAGACCTTTTCGTTCTTGAATCAGTCCTTGCAGTTCATGGTAATCAATTAACGGGGATCGCTAGTGAACTCAATAAACTCAGAGTTCACCATCGAGAAATTTTGGATAAATTACCCATTGGTATTGTTTCTCTTGACCAAAACGGTGAAATTTTAAAATGGAATGAGGCAATTTCGGAATATACCGGCCTTGATAACAGTAGTGCCTTTGGCAGCTCAATCGTTGACCTACCAAAGCCCTGGAATAAAGAAATTACTAGTTTTGTTACCAGTGACGATCTTATTCGTGACAATGTCTCTATGGAACTTAATGGAAATCGACGCTGGTTTACCTTCCAGAAATCTACAGGGGTGCCAATTGATGATGTCAATGACGAAGTCATTTTACTTATAGAGGAAAAAACTGAATCAGTGCTTTTAATACAGAAGTCTATCAACAACGAACGGCTAGCATCGGTGGGTCGTCTTGCTGCTGGTGTCGCCCATGAAATCGGCAATCCAGTGACGGGTATCGCCTGCTTGGCGCAAAACCTTGAGCATGAAAGTGATTCTCAGCAAGTTCTTGAAACTGCCGAGCACATTCTGTCACAAACCAGCCGCATCAATCGAATTGTTGAATCTCTGATTGATTTTTCCCGCGGAGAGAAATCTATAGTTAAAGATTTACAGCGAGTAAATTTGCAAGAAGTTGCTGAAGAAACAATCCAACTTTTAACTCTAGGGGACAATGCACACCAGGTTCAATTTAGAACCAATATACCATCTGATTTTGAGATCCTTGGAGACTACCATCAACTAATACAGGTTTTTCTTAACCTTCTCAGCAACAGTCGAGACGCTTCAACAGCAAATAGCGAGGTAACTATTCTGGCAACTGAAGCGGATGACAAGATAAGGGTCACCATTAATGATTCTGGAACTGGGGTCGCACAAAACCTTCAGTCTCAACTTTTTGAACCCTTCGTGACGTCTAAAGATCCAGGAAAAGGCACAGGCTTGGGTCTGTGGGTGGTATTTAATCTTGTAAAAGGACTTGATGGCGACATTACAATAAACAGTCCTGCTGAGAATGATACCTGTGGCACCACCGTTGCATTGACTTTTAATAAACCTGAAAATCAGCAATGAGAATATATCCAAGTGAGTTCAGTTTCTATGAATAGTGCAAGACGATGAACAATCCGCTTTCAAAAATTTTGGTTGTCGAAGATGAAGAGATCATAAGAACCTCTCTGGTTAAGCTATTAGTGCGGCATAACTATGCAGTGGATGATGCGGTGAGTGTAAAAGCAGCGCTGAGTCGATATAACATCAAAGAGTTTAATCTAATTATTAGTGACCTCAGACTCCCAGGTAACCCTGGTTCCGAACTTATCAATTTGGCAGGAACAGTTCCTGTCATCATAATGACGAGCTATGCCAGCCTCAGGTCGGCAGTAGACATTATGCGACAGGGCGCAGTTGACTATATTTCTAAACCTTTTGATCACGAAGAATTAATCCAGTCAGTAAAGCGAGCACTTTCAAATACTGCGCAAAACCAAGACAAAACAGACAACCTGCCTGAGGTTACATCTCATTCTTCAAAAGGTTCAGACTTTATGTCACTAGAAGAATACTTCGCTGCATTTGTTACAGAAAATCAAGACCAAATGAGTGAAACCGTGCTAGCAGAAAAACTCGGTATCAGTCGCAAGAGCCTTTGGGAGAGACGTAATAAGTTAGGAATTACCCGAAACAAAAAATAATTTTTAGTGAATTATGCACAAAAAGATAGGCTAAATGCTTGAAGTCGATGGATTTATAACTAGAATGGAGAGACCAGACTTTATGTGTGGTTAATAATAACAATAAATAATAATAATATCGTTAGATTGCGACAGGGTTTGACGGGCTCCGGCCTAAAAGCTCATTTAAAAGGGGTTGCCTTGCGGCATCCCCTTTTTGCATCAAGTCGATTAATATTCGAATTAATGAAGCAAAGGAATGAAGTGGTTAATAAGTCACACCCAAGAACTTATCCTCTGATAAACTACCTCTCACAAAAACGCTACCGGTCCGCACTCAATGCTTAAACGCATCACCAATTTGTTTGACAATAAAAATAATAAATTAAGCCCGTCTGTCGTCGATGCTGGACTCTACTCTCTTAAACCAAGCATGATTAGTAAAAATGCACGAAGAGTGGTTGAAACGCTCCAAGGTGCAGGATATGAAGCCTATGTTGTGGGTGGTTCAATTAGAGATCTTCTGCTTAAGATTACCCCTAAAGATTTTGATGTCGCTACCAGCGCTGAACCATCAGAGGTCAAAGCATTATTTCGTCGCTCCCGGATTATCGGAAGACGGTTCCAAATTGTTCATGTGCAATTTAGCCGAGAATTAATCGAAGTAACAACGTTTCGTTCCAACGAAAAGAGCGAACTAGACTCTAGTGATAAGAGCTCAGGCCTCAGACAGCAAAGTCACAGCGGTATGCTAACCAGAGATAATGTTTTTGGTAATGTTAGTGAAGATGCCAGCCGGCGTGACCTTACCGTAAATGCACTTTATTACGACCCTAGCGACAACACTATCCATGACTTCACTGATGGCTTGAGAGATATTGATAATCGAACCATTAGAATGATTGGCATACCCTCCACACGCTATCGAGAAGATCCTGTGCGCTTATTACGAGTCGCACGATTTGCCGCTAAATTAGAGTTTAGCATTGAAAGCAAAACAGCTAAGCCAATGCGTAATCTGTGCTCCGCCTTAAGTCAAGTGTCACCACCACGTTTTTTTGATGAGACTCTTAAATTATTTATGAGTGGGTATGGCGCAGCCACCTATGTCTTGCTTAGAGAATATCAATTGTTTGACTATATTGCTCCCCAAGCAAGCCGATTAGCTAATGAAGGGGGCTCTAATGCTAACCATTTATTCGAGCAGGCATTTATCAACACCGATCTTCGTATTAGCTCTAATAAGAGAGTAACACCAGCATTTATATATGCAGTTTTACTTTGGCCCGCAGTAGAAAAACTGGCATCTCACTATAGGACTCAGGGTCATTCGCCCAACTATGCTCAAGGTAAGGCAGCTTCCGAGGTCATCGCCAAACAAATTACGGTCACCGCCATACCGAAACGCTTTACCATTCCAATGCGGGAAATATGGGATCTCCAACTGCAACTGCCGAGACGCGGGGGTCAAAGGGCAAAAAGACTTTCAGAGCATCCTCGCTTTCGCGCTGGGTATGATTTCGTTTTACTACGGGAACAAGCTGGAGAAGATTTGGATGGTTTGGGGAGTTGGTGGACTAAATATCAAGAAGCTAGCCCAGAAGAACAGCTTGAGATGTCCGAAACCATGGGTAAAACAGGGAAAAAGCGACGTCGACATAGAGGCCCAAAAAATAAAAAGCAGACAGGCAACTGATGAAAACTGTCTATATTGGTCTCGGCAGCAATCTTTCTGGCTCGATGGGCGATCCACAAAAGCAAATGCAAACCGCTTTAGAAAAAATTTCTGATCATCCAGAGATACATCAACTAAACACTTCCTCCTTCTATCGTACAAGCCCAGTAGGCCCGCAAGACCAACCAGACTTTATTAATGCGGTCGCTCAAGCGAAAACGAGCCTTACACCCCTAGCATTGCTGGACTACCTTCAACAAATTGAAAATGAACATGGTCGAGAACGTAAAGAGTACTGGGGAGCGCGAACATTAGATTTGGATATATTGATCTTTGGACAACAAAGCATCCACAACACCAGACTGATCATCCCGCATCCGCGAATTGAAGAGCGAGCTTTCGTGTTAGTTCCATTACTAGAGGTTAAACCAAATTTTTCCTCTGCAAGTGGTAAAAGCATAACTGATCTATTGGCAAAATGTTCTGATCAAGGTATCGTGAAGCTGTAGGGGTTTGCCCTCACCAACATAGAGGTTAGCTGTGGACGATAGTCTATTTTTAAATCTAAACTTAGAGCGTTCGACCATATCAATTCCTAGCTACATAGCCGTTGAAGGCCCTATCGGTGTGGGAAAAACAACCTTAGCTAAACGTCTGGCTGCCAGTTTTAATTATGACATTCTGCTAGAAGAACCAGAGACAAATCCGTTCTTGGAGCGATTTTATAAAGATCGTCGCACCTACGCACTGCCGCTTCAGCTCCACTTTTTGTTCCAACGAATGCAAAAACTGCAAGCTTTGCGGCAAGGGGATATTTTTCAACAGGTCAGAATCTCTGATTTTGTCATTGAGAAAGATCCATTATTTGCCAGAGTCACTTTGGATGATGATGAATATCGTCTCTATCAAACAGTCTATGAAAATATAATTACTGACCTACCTAAACCTGACTTAGTGATCTACTTACAGGCACCAACAGCCACGCTTTATAAAAGACTCCAACAGCGAGGTAATGAGATAGAAAAGCCTGTTGAAGAGTCCTATCTTCAGCAACTAAATGATGCTTATACCCAGTTTTTCTATCACTATGATGATACTCCACTACTCATCGTCAACACCTCAGTGATTGATCTGGCTAAAAGTGAAAGCGATTATCATAATTTAGTCCGACACATACTGCAGACTCAATCAGGGCGGCACTACTACAATCCCCAGCCAATAGATGAAAAACTCGCCATCTCCTCCTTGTCTTCCTAAGAGAAACTTAGTACCTTGGGAGACCAGATTAAGCGTAATTCGAGATTTACAGCATGAAGACAATTTCCGTAAGCACCCTAAATGCAATGAAAGAAAACGACGAGAAGTTCGCAGTTCTAACTGCTTATGACTACACTTTTTCTCGTTTAATCGAAAGCTCTAGCATTGAAGTCTCATTGGTAGGCGATTCATTAGGCAATGTTATCCAAGGCTGTGATAGCACCATTCCTGTCACCATTGATGAAATGGCATACCATACTTCAGCCGTTAAACGGGGCAATAAACGCTCTCTTTTAGTCAGTGATATGCCGTTCATGTCTTACTCTACAGAGGTTAACGCGCTCGACAATGCTGCCATTATTATGCAAGCAGGCGCTCAAATGGTTAAGTTGGAAGGTGGGGAGTGGTTGGCAGATACTGTTTATTTACTAAGTGAGCGAGGTATTCCTGTGTGTGGCCACGTTGGCCTTACACCGCAGTCAGTTCACAAGCTCGGTGGCTATAAAGTACAGGGTAAAGACGATTATGCTGCCGACCAAATGATAAAAGAAGCGTTAATTCTGGAAGAAGCTGGCGCTGATCTTATGGTTGTCGAATGTGTGCCTTCATCCCTCGGCGTCGATTTAAGTGCTGCCCTCAATATTCCTGTCATCGGCATTGGCGCAGGGCCTGGTACTGATGGACAGGTACTAGTTCTGCAAGACATGTTAGGAATTTCACAGCGATTACCCAAGTTTTCTAAGGACTTCCTAAAGGAATCTAACAGTATTCAGGACGCCATTACCGCCTTTGGTAATGAAGTCCGCGCAGGAAGTTTCCCAGCACCAGAGCACTCTTTTAAATAATTCAAATCATCATTTCAAGACAGAAGGATATTCACTGTGTCAGAGACTCAATCCATTTATGATTTTTCAGTGCCAACCAGCGCAGGAGACCAACAATCTTTAAGAGACTATCAAGGAAAAGTGGTCTTAATTGTTAATACAGCCAGCAAGTGTGGCTTTACCCCTCAATACGACGGTCTACAAGAACTTCATGATAAATATAGCGAGCGAGGATTGGTCATCGTTGCCATGCCATGCAATCAGTTTGGTGCCCAAGAACCAGGGAGTAATGCAGATATACAAGAATTCTGTCAACTAAACCACGGACTTAGCTTCCCTGTCATGGGCAAAATTGAAGTGAATGGTTCTGGCAAGCACCCCCTGTATGCCTATCTTACAAAACAAGCCAAAGGGCTTATTACAGACAGTATCAAATGGAACTTTACCAAATTTTTAGTCAATCGTGACGGTCAAGTGATAGAGCGTTTTGCTCCAATGACTAAACCTGAAGCGATCTCTAAAAATATTGAAGAGTTACTTTGAATTAATCTTTCTGTCGAAGTTTCGCGAAGTAAATAGTTGCTGCCTGATTAACCTTAGGCGCTAAATACAAAGCAGAAATCATTGTGGGTATTGCCATCGTCGCGTAAGTCGCCAAAATTAGCCCGTTGACGATATCCATCGAAACCACGGCACCCCCGAGTAATAAGGCCAAATAAATAGGCGTGTAGTAGTGCTGTCGGTGCGACCCAAGTAAGAATCCAGTGCACTTAGCACCATAAAACCACATGGTGACCATAGTGCTAAAGCTCAGTAAACCGACCATAATCAGTAGCAGGTATATTCCTGTAATTGGGAATACCTGCTCAATTGCCCGCGCAGTGAGCGTTACACCCTCTGCGCCTTCCGCACTTTGCCAAACACCAGTTAGTAATATAATCAACGCCGTGCAGGTACAGACCACTAAGGTGTCCACCACGGGGCCAACCATAGCAACAATACCTTCTCTTATGGGTTCTTGGGTTTTCGCTGCTCCATGAGCCATAGATTCAGTACCAATACCTGCTTCATTAGAAAAAGCACCTCGACGCACACCAATCAAAATGACCGCACCAATAGAACCTCCCGCAACCGCCTCACCCGTAAACGCATCAGTTACAATCAACATCAGCGTTGCTGGAATATCTGCAGCAAACGTATAGAGCACTGTGATTGTCATGTATAGGTAAAGTAGCACCATGGCCGGCACTAACCTCACCGTGATTCGACCAATACGCTCAATGCGACCAGCAATAACTAAACCTACTAGAACAGCCACCACAGAACTAGAAACAAGATCAAAAGCAAAGTGATTCTCAGCAGTCGCTATCCCTGCTGGGATTGCCACCACATCTCGAAGTAATTGAATAAATTGATTAGCCTGAAAAAGAGGCAACGCACCAATGGTACATGCTAAGGCAAATAACACTGCCAAAGGATACCAACGACGACCCATCCCCTCCCTAATCACATACATGGGGCCACCTTGAAGCATTCCATCTGCATCCTGGCCTCGATACATTACCGCCAAAGATGCCGTGTAAAACTTAGTGGAAACACCCACAATAGCAGTCACCCACATCCAAAATACCGCCCCTGGGCCGCCCATACTTATAGCGATCGCTACTCCAGCGATATTGCCTAAACCTAAAGTCCCCGACAGCGCCGTGGACAATGCTTGGGAGTGAGGAATGTGACCTGGATCGTTTGGGTCACTGTACTTACCGCGTAGCAAGTTAATGGCATGAGCGAAGTAACGGTAGGGTCTAAATCGCGAATAAATCATGAAAAATAAACCGCCACCAACCAACAGCACCACCAGCGGGGTGCTCCACATGAGATCGGCCCATGCGTTCAGAAAATCTTCTATCTGTTTAAGTGTAGGCATCGGAATAAAGTAACTTCCATTTAGATAACACGACGAGTCTAAGGTTGGGATATTAGAGTGGTTTTACATACAGAACCAAATTGTGGCCAACGACTTTAAACCCATTGTCTCTCGCGACTTTCTCGCGAAGCTCTTCAATTTCTGCACTGTAAAACTCGACTACCCTTCCGGTCTCTGTGCATACCATATGATCATGACTATCACCGCGATCTAACTCATACACCGCAGGACCATTGTCAAAACTATGTCTTGTTATCAACCCTGCTGCTTCAAACTGTGTTAACACGCGATAAACAGTTGCGATACCAACATCTTCCTCTGCATCTCGCAAAGCTTGATAGATATCTTCAGCTGTCATATGCCACTCAGGAGCGCTTTCCAGAATTTGTAATATCTTTACCCTGGGTAATGTAACCTTAAGACCGGCTTTTTTTAACTCCTGATCATTATGATTCATTGTTTACTCTTCTTTATGTTCAAGTATTTAGTTATTATCTACCTTCTCGACTTCAACTGGAACCCCGCTATGCGAATAATTTTACTATCTCTAGTTTTCCTATCTCTATTCTCATCCGGTTGCAATTGGGTCAAATTCCCGGGGGTACATAAAATTGATATCCAACAGGGCAATATTCTTGATCAAGACATGATTGATACACTTCAACCTGAAATGACAAAAGCTCAAGTGCGATTCGTTTTGGGAACGCCATTGATTTCAGATACCTTTAATCAAAACCGATGGGATTACCCGTTCAGGCACCTTTCACCCACTGGCATAGAAACCAAAAGACACGTCACCATTTATTTTGATGATCAGGATGTCCTGAAAGAAATAGTGAGTGACTATACAGAAACGGCCAATTAGCTTTCTGAAACGTCTTTTTTCTTCCGAGCAGTTTCTGCTCTACGTCGCCGAATTTCTTTGGGGTCCAATATCAGTGGTCGATAAATCTCAACCCTATCACCCTCCCGTAGTTCATACATATTGGGCTCCGGAGTTCCTTGAGTCCCTAATACCCGAGCAAATATTCCCAATTTACTGGTAGCAAGATCAATTTCTGGGAACTTTTGTAGCACGCCAGATTGCTCGACGGCTTGCACTGCTGTAGTGCCCAAAGGAACCGTGATATCGAGCAATACCTGCGATTCGGGCATCGCGTAAGCGACCTCAATGTTGATTGAACTAACGGTATTACCCACTGCTTTTTCCATAGACATCATCAGCCCTTTGGCAGAGTGAATCGACCAAATTATTTGCTACACCTGAGAATAAACTAGAGGCAGCAAAACTTAATGTTTTACTACTAAAATCAAACTCCATATCAAGTTCGACTTTACAGGCTGTGTCAGACAGCGGTGTAAATGACCAATCTCCGCGGAAGTGCTTAAATGGACCATCTTCTAGGGTCATATTTATTTGCGAGGGAGCCTGAAGATGATTTCGAGTCATTAAACTAAGGCCAATCCCCGCTTTTTTCAAATCCAGCCGCGCAAGCATAGTCGAGGTAGTATGTTCAAAAACCTCAACTCCCTGACAGCCATCCATAAATCTAGGATAACAAGACACATCATTGACTAGGTCATACATTGCTTGAGCAGAATGCATAACAAGTGCTGAACGCTTAATACTTTTCAATAGTAATTATCCATTATGCAAAAAACTTGTCATAAACACCCATTATGAATACCAAACTAATGGCAAAAGGAGCAATGTACCTAATCGTGAATTGCCATACTTCCATAACTTTGTCTGAGGTGCCTTGCATCTCAAAGTCGATCACCTCGCGTTTAATCACATAGCCTACGAACAGAGTAATCAATAAACCACCGATGGGTAGCATAATGTTGGCTGTGAGAAAATCGAGAAAATCAAAATAGGTAAATCCGGCTAGCTTATATTCGGACCAAATATTAAAGGAAAACACACTTCCTAAACCCAACACCCACGCAGTACCCGCGATCACTAAATTTGCCTTGGCTCGACCAATGTTTTTTGCCTCCATTAACCAAGCAACACAAGGTTCAAGTAATGAAATAGCCGAACTCCAAGCCGCGATCGATACCAGCACAAAGAACACAGCACCAATTAATAGACCCCCAGGCATACTCCCAAACGCGACGGGCAAGCTGATAAACATTAACCCTGGCCCGGCACTCGGTTCAATACCTGGTGTTGCAAATACAATGGAGAAGATAATCAAACCAGAAATAATGGCCACGGCACTATCAAAAAACGCAACGATAAGGATCGTTTTACCAATATTGGCATCCTGCGGCATATAAGCACCGTAGGCCATGATTGCTCCCATACCAATACTCAGGGTAAAAAACGCTTGGCCCATAGCCTCTAGCACACCGCGCCACGTTAAAGCATCTAAATTAAAACTGAACAAGAAGTTAACTGCAGCTTCGAAATTTCCCTTCAGGAAGGCGAATACTAACAACATTAACATCATTAAAAAGAGCAGTGGCATTAGCGTTTCTACCGCTATCCCCAGACCTTTTTTAACACCGCCAATAACAACAATGACACAAAGGGCCATAAATAATGTCTGCCACATAACAAGTCGTCCAGGGTTGGACAACAGATTATCAAAAGCAGCACCAGCTGCAGCTCCATTAATGCCTTGAAGATCACCAGAAGATATTAATAGGATATAGTCCAGCGCCCAGCCGGCAATCACTGCATAAAAGGACAGAATTAATAAACCCGCCAGCACACCCAGCCAACCCACAGAGCGCCATGCTGAGTTGGTATTGCTGTCAGCAACGGCCTCATTCATGGAATTAATTGGGCTTTGCCGACCATGACGACCTATCAACACCTCCGCCATCATCACCGGCACACCAATCAACAAAATACATCCTAGGTAAATAAGTACAAATGCCCCACCACCGTTGCTCCCCGCAACATAGGGAAATTTCCACATATTCCCTAGTCCGACAGCTGAGCCTGTTGCCGCCATAATAAATGTCCAACGACTAGCCCACGTGCCATGCATTCCTTTTTGTTGAAGTGCCATAAAGTTATCTCCATTTATCGAATCCAAATTGTACTCATTCCCCGACCAAGAACCTAATAAATGCCCTATGTATTTAGTTTGTCAGCATAAATAGCAATAATTTATGACAAACCATGGGCGCAACGTATAATTAAGCCATGACTAAAAAGAAGCCTAAGCAGCAATCAAACACGATAGCTCTCAACAAAAAAGTGAAGCACGACTACTTTATCGAAGAAAAATTCGAGGCGGGTCTGGTACTGCTCGGTTGGGAAGTTAAAAGTCTGCGCGAAAGTAAAGTAAATCTTACCGACACCTACGTCTTTATTCGGGACGGTGAGGCCTGGTTAATCGGCACTAATATCACTCCTCTTCAATCAGCCTCAACACACTTTGTCACTGATGCTAAGCGAACGCGGAAATTATTGCTCAATCATCGAGAACTGCAGAAACTGGAGGAAGGGGTTAATCAGAAAGGTCACACTGCCGTTTGTACTGCCCTTTATTGGAAGAACCATCTGATCAAATGTGAAATTGCCCTAGCCAAAGGCAAGGCATCGTATGACAAACGCATGGATAGTAAAGAACGCGACTGGAACCGGCAAAAGCAGCGCCTCATGCGTCATTCTGGTTAACGAGGGTAAACTGTGAACCAATACAAAGCTTGACCAGTCATTTATGGCACACTTTGGAAACATTTGTCATTGAGACCTAAGAGCACACTCATGAGGAACATCAAGAAAACTATAGCAATTACTGCCGCTAGTGCGCTAGGTATTGCAAGTATCTGTATTTTTATTTTGGCTTGGGTCTTTTCTTCCAATGTTATGCACCCCTCCTACACCTGTAGTGAAGAACATTTCATTTATTGCGGTGATCCTTCGCAAATAGATCTTACTTTTGAGGATATCTCTTTTCAATCCGATGATGGCAATGTGTTAAGTGCCTGGTATATACCTACTGAGAATTCTAACAAAGCGATTATTTTTGTTCACGGCCATGGCGCTGATAGACACGAAGGCATGCGCTGGTTCAAGGCTATGCATCAAGCTGGTTTCAATCTACTAGCTCTTGATCTACGCAACAGCGGACAAAATGTTCGGTCTTTTTCGTCCATGGGGTATTTTGAACAAAATGACGTAACAGCCGCCGTTGACTATCTACAGCAACAAAAGAAAATTAAAAGCATTGGCGTATTTGGAACCTCAATGGGCGCTGCAACCTCCATCATGGCAATGAAAAAAGATTCGCGGATTAGTGCAGGTGTATTTGAAGCGGGATGGTCTAATTTGCGCGACCTCTACGCAGAGATCATAGAGCAATATATCGGGTTACCCTCATTTCCCTTGTTGACTGTAACAACCTGGCTGTTAGAAATCCGGACCGGCATAAATATGGAGCGACTCAACCCTGAAGACATTATCGGTGATATCGCCCCGAGGCCTGTGTTTATAATTCATTGCTCAGAAGATGAGCTCATTGATCTGTCTCACGGCAAGCGAAACTATGCCTTAGCAAATGAACCCAAGCAATTTTGGCAATCTCCGTGCCAAATACACGCTAGGGCGTGGCAGTCAGACCCAAGCTATATTGAAAAGCGCGTGGCCAATTATTATCTAGAATATTTATGATACATAATGGTGAGTATTCTTTTGAGGTCGAAATGGATGAGTAAAAACTCTAAAACATCTAGCAATAAGGCTATTGCTGTTGGGACAAGTTTGGGTATTATCATTGGTGCAGCAATTGGCTCTAAAACTGGTGAGGTAGGTTTTTGGGTTAGCATGGGTATTTGCTTTGGAGCTGCATTGGGCGCAACCATTGGAAAGAAAAATTGACGACAAGAGAAGAGTTTTTAGAGACCCTATCATGACACACAGTGCAACTGTTGGACCCTCCCTTATCATTGAGGGCATGAGAATACTATGGCGGAGAGATATTCGCTGGCTAGTTCTAATTCCCTTGCTAGTCAATATCATTCTTTTTATATCAGTTGCTGGTTTTGCTGCTAGTTGGCTTCAAAACTGGATCACTACTATTTCTACATCGGTGCCGGAGTGGTTGCAATGGCTCGCATGGGTAATTTGGTTTTTGTTTGCGCTTTTGGCGCTTGCTATTTATGCCTTTACCTTTACCATTTTGGCCAATCTTATTGGGTCGCCGTTTTATGGTGTGATTGCTCAAAGAGTGATCGCCGCAGAAATCGCTAATGACCTTAGCGCTGCAATGGCCGAGGACGATTGGTGGCACAGTGCATGGAAAAGTCTAATTAGAGAGTTGCAGTTGATTGGCTACTTTTTACCAAGAACCCTAGCTGTCGGCATTGTGACTGTCGTACTGAGTTTTATTCCGGTATTGAATTTATTAGCACCAATAATCGCCGGCACTTGGGCCGCTTGGTGCCTGTGCTTGCAATATCTGGATTACGCAGCGGACAGCGAAGGTATTTCATTTCTGGTTTTGCGCCAAAAAGTTAGCGACAACCGATTCAATTCCTTGGGATTTGGGCTAAGCGCAATGTTAGGCTCGGCAATACCAATGATAAATCTGGTGATGCTGCCGGCATCGGTGGTTGCTGGTAGCTTACTGTGGTGCAGGCAGCACCGTGAGTTCAGCTAAAGCGCTTATGTTTCTGGACCGTCTGATTTTGTTTCGTCCGCTGAAGGGTTGCTAACTGGCTTTTTTTTGGCCGGTGGCTTAAGTACCGGCACTGCCTGAACAAGATGTTCTTCAGGCATGGTACAAGATAGCTTCATATCCAGTAACTTCTCAATCGGCTCTAATAGAAAAGCATCGTCCTCGCAGGCAAAACTAATAGAGGTGCCGTTTTTACCGGCGCGACCCGTGCGGCCAATACGATGTACGTAGTCTTCGGGCTCCTCTGGAAGCGTATAATTAATCACATGACTAACGCCATCCACATGTATGCCTCGACCAGCAACATCCGTCGCCACCATGACTTTCAAACTACCCGATTTGAATGAGTCGAGCGCTCTCATGCGCCTATTTTGAGGGACATCGCCCGATAGAAGTCCTGCCTTGAAACCCTGCTTTTTCAATTTTTCATGGAGGGTACGACAGATATCACGACGATTCGCAAAAACCATGACATTTTCGACATCATCACCCAACAGAATATTATTTAGCAGGGTGAATTTTTCTTTAGCCGTGGTTATCAATATTTTCTGATCAACCGTATCGGTTGCAACTCGTTCAGCACCAATTTCAACCGTCACTGGTTTGTCAGTCCAAGTCTCGGACAGCCGAAGTATCTCAGGAGTGAATGTTGCGGAAAATAATAATGATTGCCGATCTTCCCGCTTAGGAGTCAAATTGACTAAACGTCGAACCTGAGGGATAAACCCCATATCAAGCATGCGGTCAGCCTCGTCAATTACTAGTACTTCTACGCGATCAAGGTAGATATCTCGATTGTTCGCAAAGTCTAACAATCTGCCGGGGGTACCCACTAAAATATCGCAGTGATGCTTCTGTAGCTTCTGTAATTGCTTGCCATAGTCCATACCGCCCACAAGAGTGTGAGCTCTCAGTTTGGTGTGCTTCAACAACTGAGTCGCATCATCGCCAATCTGAATAGCTAGCTCTCTAGTCGGAGCGAGGATCAATGTTCTTGCCTCTCCCAGAAATCGTTCGTCTTCAACTGGGTGATTCAACAAATCAGTTATAATATTCACTAAAAATGCTGCAGTTTTGCCGGTGCCTGTTTGCGCTTTCCCGACAATGTCGTGGCCATTGAGAGTGTGAGGCAAGGATGCTGCCTGAATGGGCGTGCAGTATTCAAACCCAGCATCTTTAATACCGCGCATTAGTTCTGCGGGCAGGTCAAAATCATGGAACCTGACTTTCCCATCTTGAGGCTCTACTTTAAATTGAGACACATCCCAAGACCTGGAATTGCGACGATTGCGATTTGCAGCAGGTTTCTTTTTCGGCGCATTACCAGCATCAGGCATAGTTTTAACAGATGTAGTATCGGTTTTTTCAGTCAAAGTTTTTCACGCAATGTTGTTTATAAGTATAGAGCACGGGGAAGATTGAGTTTTCCCCTGTCTCTTGGAGGCGCGGAGTGTAGCAGAATTGTCCTCGTCTCGCTGAAAAGAATATGAGAGCCTATTGAGGCCAATTTACTGCAATCCCAGTAGATTATTGTGACTTGAAATTTTCCTTCCTTTGATAGGCCGGTTAAAGGAAAATAAAGAGCAATTAAAACAAGAAAAACTTATGTCCTTATCATCGACACCAAATGAAATCATTCCGACACCGCAGACTCCGAGGTTTATTGACAATGCTCGGACGTTAATGCGTCTTGCTGGTCCATTGATTATGGGTCAGATTGCCGTGGTAGGTATGACCGTTACAGATATTTATGTGGCCGGTCAGGTGAATGCTGACACCCTCGCAGCATTACAGCTAGGCGGCAGCATCTGGTCCATGATAACGCTAATGGTTATCGGTATTATGATTGCCAACAGCCCCATTATTGGTAACTATTGGGGCGCTCGACAGCTGGATAAGGTCCGATTTCAATTCCAGCAAGTGTTATGGTTAGCTTTACCTATTGGTTTTGTAGTGATTGGTGGTGTCTTTGTTGGAATCGCCCTGCTTGGCCACCTAGATGTTTCTGACAACGTTTATCAAATAGCTAAAGGTTATCTCTACCCTTTTCTTATCACTGGATTCATGTTTCCAGCGTTCTTTGCCTTTCGTACTACATTTGAAGGCATGGGCGATACTAGGCCAGTACTCGTTTTTAACAGTGCCGCTTTTTTACTCAATGGTATTCTTGATTATGTCTTAGTCTTTGGTAAGTTTGGCATTCCTAAACTAGGCGGTGTTGGCGCTGCCTGGGCGACAGTGATTGTTATGGCATTTTTAGTCGCTTGCATGGCTGCTTATGGTCAGCGATCAAAGACAGTGAAAAATGTTAACCTATATAATGATTTTAGCGCCCCGGATCTTTCAACACTTGCTGAGACTCTTCGTCTGGGTATACCTATTGCACTAAATATTGCAGCAGAATTTAGTTTTTTTGCCATTATTCCTTTTATGATTGCCCACTTGGGTGCGGAGGTTGTTGGTGCTCACGCTATAACCATTAATATCGACTCCCTTGCCTTTATGATCCCGCTAGGCATTGCTCAAGCATTAACTATTAAAGTCGCCCATGCTCAAGGCAGTGGCAACCCAATAGAAGCAAGAATATTTTGTTTAGCCGGATTTAAATTAGTTCTGATACTCGGCTTAGTTACAAGTTCTATGAAAATTTTGTTTCGTGAAGATATTGCAGCGCTGTTTAGCGCCAACCCCCAGGTACAGATAATAGCGGCCAACCTATTCTTTTTCGCTGCCGCACTTGGCGCTGTTGATTGTTTGCAAATGTCTGCCAGCGGGGCTCTCAGGGGATACAAAGATGCACGAGTTCCACTGGCTATACAGATATTTGCGTTTTGGATTGTCGCTTTTCCTATAGCTTATACCCTGGCATTAACTGACACATGGGGAGAACCTCTAGGTGTTTATGGATTCTGGATAGGAACTATTATTGCTGCAAGTGTAGCAGCTATATTCCTCTTAACGCGTTGGAATATAGTATCTAAAAATGAAATCAAATTATTTAATCAATCTCAACCAAGTAACCCAATGTAATTCGGTCAAGACCATTGAGATCAACAAGAGTTCTCACACCTCCAAAACCTGCTAACCCAAATAGATCTCTTACCGCCGATGCCTGCTTGTAACCATGCTCTACAAGCAGCCACCCTGTGGGCTCAAGATACTCAGCGCTACCATGGATGACTTTCCTTAAGTCATCTAACCCATCAACACCAGATACCAAAGCCGATGATGGCTCAAACCTAACATCACCTTTCTTAAGATGAGGGTCATTAATCTCAATGTAAGGAGGGTTACTAACGATTAAATGGTATTTAGATGCTCGCCCAATCAGTGGTACGCGGCTGAACCAATCACTTTGGTAGATGGTAACGTTATCAATCTGACAGTACTGACGGTTCAGTTCAGCTAGGTCTACCGCAGACGGTTGAGAGTCCACCGCTGTCAACTGCCAATTTGGGCGTTCACTCGCTAAAGCCAGAGCGATTGCCCCCGTGCCGGTACCGAGATCAAGCGCAAGACAATTCTTTGGTAAATTCAAATCTAGAGAAGCCTCAACGAGTAATTCAGTCTCTGGTCTTGGAATAAGGGTTTCAGGAGTTACTTTTAGGTCTAGAGTCCAAAACCCCTGACTACCAATAATAAAAGCAATTGGCTCTCCGTCTAGCCGCCGAGCAAACAACCCTTCAAATATCTCCTCCTGAGATAGTTCTAGCTTATGTTCGGGCCACGTCTTTAACCACGTTCGGTCAACATCCAAAGTATGAGCCAGTAACAACTCAACATCCAGTGCCGGAGTGTCACTTACACATTCAAGTAGCGTGCTTCGCTGTAGAACTGTTTTAACGGATAAAGTCATTGAGTATCAGAACTTACTCAGACAACTGGGCTAGCTGCTCAGCCTGAAATTCATTGACCAAAGGTTCAACTATTTCAGTGAGAGAACCCTCCATGATCTCACCCAATTTGTAGAGTGTTAGGTTAATACGATGATCAGTAACTCGACCTTGGGGGAAGTTATAGGTGCGAATGCGTTCAGAACGATCCCCGCTACCCACCAAGCTCTTACGCTGGTCCGACTGCTCTTGAGCCACAGCCTCATCTTGTGCTGATGTTAATCTCGCCTGTAAAACGGCCATCGCTTTGGCTCGATTTTTATGCTGTGAACGCTCGTCTTGGCATTCAACAACCAACCCTGTAGGAATGTGCGTTAAACGAATAGCAGAATCAGTCTTATTGACATGCTGGCCGCCCGATCCTGAGGCTCTAAATGTGTCTACCCGAAGATCTGACTTGTTGATCTCAATCGCATCTTTTTCATCGGCTTCGGCCATAATAGCGACGGTGCAAGCAGAGGTATGAATTCGCCCCTGAGACTCGGTGTCAGGAACTCTTTGAACACGATGGGCGCCAGACTCAAATTTAAGTTTAGAGTACACCCCTTGACCAACCACTCGAGCGATAATCTCTTTATATCCGCCATGGTCACCTTGGTTTTCGCTAATAACTTCTATCTTCCAGCGATTGTTTTCAGCAAACTTGCTGTACATTCGAAATAAGTCACCGGAAAAAATGGCCGCCTCGTCTCCACCGGTGCCAGCACGAATTTCTAGAAATACATTCTTCCCATCATTAGGGTCCTTAGGTAACAACAACCTCTGAAGATCAAGCTCCAATTCTTCTTGCTTAGCCTCTCCATCAGTGACTTCCTCGCTAGCCATAGCCCGCATATCAGGATCAGCGTCTTTTAGTAGATTCTTGGCTTCATCTATATCCGTCACTGTTTCTTGAAACCGCTCATAGGTCTGAACTACAGGTTCAAGCTCGGCATATTCCTTGGATAATCCTCGGAACTTATCTTGATCACTAATTATCTCAGAATCACTGAGCAGAGCGCCTACTTCCTCATAGCGCTCAGCAAGCAAATCAAGTTTAGCCAAAATTGATGCTTTCATTGCGTTTTAATACCTAGGTTAAATTGAACGACTAAAAGATTGACCCACACCAATCAACGTTTATTCTTATTGAGATCAAATAACTCTTTGGTCGCGTTAATAGCATCATCACGACCCTCTTCACTGGCCTGTTTTAATCTGGTGGTGGGTTTATGAAGTAGCTTATTAGTCAAGTTTCGCGCCAGAGAATTAATTACCTCGGTGGAATCTTGACCCCTTTGCAAAGCCAGCATCGCTTTATCGATCTCTGCATCACGTATTTTTTCAACGCTACTGCGAAACGCTCGTATAGTATCAACAGCTGCTAGAGCACGATATTCCTTAGTCCAGTTATAAACTTCCTGATCAATGATTTCTTGCGCTAAATTCGCCGCAGAACTTCTTGCTCGAACATTGTCCTGCACCACCTCTTCGAGGTCATCCACAGTATACAAATAGACATCTGCTAACTCTTCCACTTCAGACTCTATGTCTCGCGGAACAGCAATATCAACCATAAAATAAGGTTTGTGTTTGCGTTTTTTTAATGCCGACTCAACTGCTCCTTTGCCTAAGATTGGTAGCTGACTGGCAGTCGATGAGATAATGATATCTGCCTGTGGTAAAAAATCAGGTATATCTGAGAGTAAGATGGCATCCGCCGCATACTCTTCTCCCAGTTCTTGGGCACGATTCAAGGTTCTATTAGCCACGGTGATCTTACCAATATTTTTATCACGCAAATGCTTGGCTACAAGCTCTATTGTCTCCCCCGCACCAATCAATAAGGCGTGAGCATTATTTAGATTAGCAAAAATCTGAGTTGCCAAATTAACAGACGCATAGGCAACGGAAACTGGATTTTTACCAATCGCGGTCTCAGAACGCACTCGTTTTGCTGCGGAGAATACTTGCTGAAATACTTGGTTGAGCACCGTAGATACGGTTCCCGCTTCTTGCCCTACGGCATAAGCTGACTTTATTTGGCCGAAGATCTGCGGCTCACCGAGTATTAAAGAATCTAAACCACTAGCAACCCGCATCATATGGGTGACCGCCTCTTCCCCACGATAGCAGTAATAACATGATTTTAACTGCCCAATCTCTGTACCTTTAACCATCGCCAACCAAGTAAGTAATTGAGTGTCAGTAACATCTCCATGCAAGTAGAGTTCCGTCCTATTACAGGTGGACAAAAGGGCTATCTCTTGCACATGTAGAATCGACCTTGCATCCTGAAGCGCCTGAACCACAATTTCAGGAGCAAAAGCAATCTTTCCGCGTAAATCTACGGAAGCGGATTTATGATTAATGCCGAAGGCTAAAGTAGTCATAGCACTCAGTGACGAACCGACTTTTTCAAAACAAACTTACTCTTGATTGACCATATATGTGTTCTAGTAAGGCAATTTTACACAACTATCCACTAGTATTGCAGTTTATGGGGAAAACAATTGCCAACAAACAAATAAATAATGTAAAACCTTTACCATAGCAATTGTCTTACGAGGCATTATCCTTGAAAATAATAGTATGAAAACCGTACTCAATTTACGCTTAATCCTAATCAGCGCGCTGCTCACTAGTTGTGCAAATCAGATCATCGATTCAACTGACCAGCCCACCGCGACAATTATCGATGTCGCAGATCCAATTGAGCTACCACTAAAAACCATACCTATTAAAAGTCTTTATGATCTATTAGTAGGCGATGTAGCTCTGAGCCGTAATCAATTTGACGTAGCCCTGCATTATTACAGTGGCCAGGCCCGTATTACAGGCGATAGGGAAATCATAGATTTAGCTCACCGCATTGCTGAATATTTGTCTGATCGAGCTGTGCAGCTTGAAATGGCGTTGCTGTGGGTGCAGTTTGCACCTCAAGACCCCGAGGCACATCGAGCTGCTCTCGAGGCTTATTTAGATACAGGAGAAGCCGCTAGTGCGCTCAAGCATGGGCAGTGGCTTTACGAGAATGAAGATGACTTTGATGCACTGTTGTTTATTATATCTTCAACACTAAACTCTCAAGCACAACGCGCAGATCTTTTAAATCCAGTATTGCAGTTAACTTTTAGTCCCGAAAAGCAACCATCTGTTCAATTGCTTGCGGCTATTCTTCTTCAGAGTAGCGGCCAGTTGGATAAATCAGAAAGCTATGTGCGTGATTTTCTAAACAGCAGACCCGATGATCAAAAGGGCATTTTGTTGTTAGCTCAAATTTTGCATCAAAAAAGTCAGGGGCAAGAGGCTATTAAGCTCCTCAAAGATGCTCTGCAGAAATTCCCTCAAAACCGCAAATTAAGAACACAATATGCTCGATTTTTAGCCGCAAAATCTCCAGAAAAGGCTATCGCTCAATTAGAGTTACTTCGCTCTGAAGATCAAAAGGATCAAGAAGTTAATTTTGTGTTAGGTCTCATGCAATTTAGCCAAGGTAGGCTTGAAATAGCCAAGGATCTTCTCCGACAGGCCTCGACACAACAGAGTTTAAGAGCTAATGCGCAATATCATTTAGGCGTTATCGCTGAGCGTCAAAGAAACATTTCTGAGGCTATAAACCATTACTCCCAAGTCCGTTATGGTCGAAATTATATTGTTGCAGCCTCTCGTTTAAGTGGCATGTTAGCGGATCACCGCAGCATTAATGAGGCCCGTCAATATCTTCAGCGATTGCGGATAAGCCAACCAAATAAAGCGGTTAACTTATTTCAGGTTGAGTCTAACTTATTGTTACGGATGCGCCAACCAAAGCAGGCCTTAATCATTCTCTCAACAGGTTTAGAGAGTTACCCCGATGATCCAGAATTGTTATACGCGCGATCTATGGTTGCTGAGCAACAAGACAACTTTGCTCTTGCCGAAAGTGACCTAAGATCTCTATTAGCGCAAGATGAAAATAACGCCACTGTTCTTAATGCGCTGGGCTATACCATGATACTTCATACCGATCGTATGGAAGAGGCTTACGAGCTGATTCTACGTGCATACAGCCTAGCTCCCAATGAACCTTCGATCATAGACAGCCTTGGCTGGGTCTTATTTAAACTTGGTCGACCTGTTGAAGCTCTTGAATATCTAACACGAGCTTTTGATATAGTTTCTGATCCTGAGATAGCTTCCCATCTTGGTGAGGTTCTATGGGCTTTGGAATACAACGAAAAGGCGATGGATGTGTGGCTTTACGCTCTGAAGGAAAATCCAAATCACACCATTATTCTGGAAACAATGCTTCGACTAGGTGCTAATGCGAGTATTGAACCATGAGATTTAAATATAGCCTATCTCTAAGTCTATTATGCCTAATAACGGGTTTAAGTGGCTGCAGTACGGCGCCAACTCAGATTATTGATGGCCGCAATTGGTCCAATCATAGAGCGCAAGTTAGTCAAATCAATCACTGGTCGATCAAAGGAAAGGTAGGTTACCAGTCTGCTGGACAAGGCGGTAGCGCCAATTTTATGTGGACCCAAAATCAAGGTGATTACACCATTTCCCTGAGCGGCCCACTTGCTATGGGAAGGGCAGTCATCACCGGAAATCAACAAGTTGCTGAGATGCAGTATGGCAACAATAGTTACCTTCAAACACCTGACCAACTTGCAATACAGCTTACTGGGATGCCACTGCCAGTGCAATTACTCAGCTGGTGGGCGACTGGTGTACCTTCGCCTGATCATCTTAGTCCTGATAATTTAGTCCTCAATTCAGACGGTACGGCGTCTAACTTCGATCAACATGGCTGGCAGTTAGTCTTCTCGCGCTACCAACTTTTTGATCAAGGATATCTGCCAAGAAAAATAATCGGCCAAAAAGATGAACAAAGCTTTAAACTAATCATCAAGGACTGGTCTTTTCCAGAGAACTAAATTGATCAATACTGATGCTGCTATGTCAACTCTTAGCTTGCCCTCACCGGCAAAGATCAATTTGTTTTTGCACATTACCGGACAGCGGTCAGACGGTTATCACAATCTGCAGACCCTATTTCAGTTACTAGATTTTGGCGACAAACTAGTCTTTCGTAACAACCGATCCGGAAACATAAAAATAAATGGGAATATTGACGGTGTTGAAGAAAAAAATAATTTAATTTTTCATGCTGCAACTCTGCTGCAGAAATCAACGGGCTGCGATCTTGGCTGTACTATTGATTTGACCAAAAACCTGCCAATGGGAGCAGGACTTGGAGGTGGCAGTAGCAATGCAGCCACAACGTTAGTCGGCTTGAATGCCCTCTGGAAATGCGGACTTACAGCTAATCAGCTATCTGATCTTGGTAAAACTTTAGGCGCAGATGTGCCGGTTTTTGTCCATGGTGAAAGCGCATTCGCGGAGGGAATTGGTGACATATTGACGCCTTTAACACTCCCTCAAAGATGGTTTTTGGTGATTACACCAAATTGTCATGTATCAACGAGAGAAATTTTTTCTAATCCTCAATTGACAAGGAACTCTTCACCAATCAAAATACGCGCCCTTTCAGGGGTAGAGTATAGAAATGACTGCCAAGATGTAGTTTCCAAACTCTATCCAGCAGTAGGAAGTGTACTGCAATGGGCAGGAAGTTTTTCTGCTCCACTGATGACAGGGACAGGTGCGAGCGTATTCTGTAGTTTTGATAGTAAATCTGAGGCTCAACAAGTGCTCAGTAAAATGCCAAAACAATGGACTGGGTTTGTAGCGAAGGGCGTGAATCGCTCTCCTGTGCACGAGCAGTTGCATGATTTTTTTACTGGGGCGTCGCCAAGCGGTTAAGGCAACGGGTTTTGATCCCGTCATCGGAGGTTCGATCCCTCCCGCCCCAGCCATTTCAAAATATCGCGAGCAATAGGAAAACTGACGTGGCTAGATTAATGGTGTTCACCGGAAACGCAAATCCGGAGTTAGGTAATCAAATAGCAAAGTCTTTGGGTGTCTCTCCGAGCAATGCTCATGTAGGGCTATTTTCAGACGGCGAAATCAATATTGAGATTCGCGACAATGTTCGTGGGCATGATGTTTTTATTGTGCAGCCAATTTGCTCCCCGACAAATAGAAATCTGATGGAACTGGTGCTCATGATTGACGCCCTGCGTCGAGCATCTGCTGGCCGTATCACTGCCGTAGTACCTTACTTTGGTTATGCCCGCCAAGACCGAAGAGTAAGGTCGGTGCGTGTGCCAATCAGCGCCAAGGTGGTTGCAGATATGTTGTCTAATGCAGGCGTAGATCACGTGTTAACAGTAGATCTTCATGCTGAGCAAATTCAAGGCTTCTTCAACTGTACTGTTGATAATGTCTATGGGGCTCCCGTTTTACTAGATCATATCGAGCGTCAGAATCATAAGAATCTTCAGGTCGTATCTCCAGATATCGGTGGTGTAGTTAGAGCTAGAGCAGTCGCTAAGCAGTTAGGTTGTGACTTAGCTATTATCGACAAACGTCGCCCCTCTGCCAATGAAAGTGAAGTGATGAATCTAATTGGTGAAGTAGCCGACCGCACCTGTGTATTGGTAGATGATATGGTCGATACCGCCGGAACATTGTGCAAAGCAGCACAGGCTTTGAAAGAACAAGGGGCTAGCAAAGTGGTCGCTTACGCTACCCATGCGGTTCTATCGGGAGCGGCCATCAGCAATATTACAAATTCAGAGCTGGATGAGTTGGTCGTTACCAATAGTATCCCACTCAATGACGAAGCGAAGGAATGCGGAAAAATTCGAGTACTTCCAATCGGCCCATTGCTTGCCGAGTCTATTCGCCGTATTAGCAATAAAGAATCTATTAGTGCCATGTTTTTGTAACAGGGCTTGATGTAACCGCCTCTTAAAGAGGTTTTTAAACTCCATTACAGGTCTGGTCGCGGTCTGTAATGGCATAACTTGGAGACTATTATGTCTACTGATTTTATTTTACATGCGAAAGGTCGCGAGGATACAGGGAAAGGTGCGAGCCGCCGCCTGCGTCGTCTGGCCGGAGAAGTACCCGCTATTGTTTATGGTGGAAAGAAAGATCCCGCCAAGATAGTACTGACTCACAAAGATGTTGCTAAAGCGCTAGATAATGAAGCTTTCTATTCCAGCATTGTCTCTTTGGATATTGATGGCTCGTCTGAAGATGTGATCATTAAAGATGTCCAGCGTCATCCTGCTAAAAAACTTGTCTTACACCTAGATTTCTTCCGTGTCAGCAAAACAACCGTTCTTCAAACAAAGGTTCCATTACACTTCATTAATGAAGATGTGGCTCCTGGCGTTAAATTGAATGGTGGTATTGTTGCTCATACAATGACGGATATCGAAATATTGTGTCTACCTAAAAATCTCCCTGAATATATTGAAGTAGATATGGCAGAAGTTGATATTGGTGACATCGTGCACATTTCAAATATTGTGTTACCGGAGGGTGTTGAGAGTGTTGCCTTAAACCTTGGCGATGATCATGACTTGTCGGTTGCTACCATTAATAAGCCTAAGGCTATTGAAATTGAAGAAGATGTGGAATCTGCAGATGATGCAGAGGGTGCAGATTCTTCAGAAGAGTCAGAAGGTGATACAGAAGAGGGTGCAAGCGAAGAGTAATCTTCAGTCTTGCCCACAAGAAGGCCCTGACATTGGATACGCCCGTAGAGTTAATTGTAGGGCTGGGAAACCCCGGCCCCGCATACGAACGGACACGACATAATGTTGGGGCCGACTTGGTTCTGAACTTAGCTAATTCTCATAATGCTCAATTTAAGCATGAAACTAAGTTTTTTGGCGATACCGCTAAGATTAATCTTGATGGCAAATCCATTAGGCTTCTTATTCCCAGCACTTTTATGAATCTCAGTGGAAAGTCCATAAGGGCTCTAGCGGGTTTTTATCAAATCCCAACCGAGCGTATTTTGGTGGTCCATGATGAATTAGATTTAAGTCCTGGTATTGCGCGCTTTAAAAAAGCTGGCGGCCATGGTGGTCATAATGGTCTTCGAGACACGATAAAGTGCCTTGGTAACAATAGTGACTTCGCAAGGCTAAGAATTGGTATTGGACATCCGGGAAATGCCAGACAAGTCGTTGACTATGTGTTGAAAAAAGCGCCGCCAAGCGAACAAGAATTAATTAATATCAGTATTGATGACTCCCTACTCGCACTTTCCTTGGCCGTATCAGGACAATGGGAAAGAGCCATGACTAAGTTACATAGCACTGACTAACACATAATTGGGGCACCCCAACTAGCAAAAAGAGTCACAAGGATTTTATTATGGGTTTTAACTGCGGTATTGTCGGTCTTCCAAATGTTGGTAAATCAACCCTGTTTAATGCACTGACCAAAGCAGGTATAAGTGCAGAAAACTTTCCATTTTGCACCATAGAACCAAACACAGGTGTAGTGCCTATACCCGACCCTCGCCAAGACAAAATTTCCGCGATTGTTAATCCTCAAAAGATTATTCCCACCAGCATGGAGTTTGTTGATATCGCGGGTTTGGTCGCTGGAGCTTCCAAAGGAGAAGGCTTAGGTAATCAATTCTTAGCTAATATCCGAGAGACTGATGCAATTGCCCATGTAGTGCGATGCTTTGATGATGAAAATGTTATCCATGTGGAAGGAAAGATAAATCCAGCAGATGATATCGATGTTATTAACACAGAATTAGCTTTGGCAGATCTTGAGAGTGTTGAGAAGGCACTATTGCGCGTAGCCAAAGCTGCAAAAGGAAAGGACAAAGACTCTATTGCGTTACAGAAAGTCTTGGAAAAAATACTTCCACATCTAAACGAAGCCAAGCCCCTTCGGTCTTATGTTTTATCAGACGATGAGCTAAAACTTCTGCGGCCTTTAAGCCCACTAACACTTAAGCCGACCATGTATATTGCCAACGTCGATGAAGAAGGATTCAAAAATAACCCATATCTGGATGCGGTAATCGCAATTGCCGAACAAGAAGGCGCCGTTGTTGTTCCCATCTGCAATAAGTTAGAAGCTGAAATTGGTGAGCTTGATGATGACGAGCGAGACGAATTCCTACAGGAGCTCGGTATGGAAGAACCTGGATTAAATCGCGTTATCCGAGCCGGCTACAACCTCCTTGGGCTTCAAACCTATTTCACTGCTGGGGAGAAAGAGGTTCGCGCTTGGACCATTCCCGTAGGTGCTACAGCGCCAAATGCAGCGGGGAAAATTCATACAGATTTTGAGAAAGGCTTCATTCGAGCAGAAATTGTGGGCTACGACGACTACATCGCGGGTAATGGCGAGCAAGGTGCTAAAGATGCAGGCAAATGGCGCTTAGAAGGGAAAGAGTATATTGTCAACGATGGAGATGTTATTCATTTCCGCTTCAACGTTTAATGTCCAGATGACATCTCAATGAGCAACCTATCCGGCCGATGGAAGTTTGGTCTCCTTTTGGCTGCATCCACCGCATTCATGTGGGGTGTTCTGCCAATCGCTCTTAAAGGTTTAATGAGTACTCTGGACCCAATGACCACTACATTCTTTCGTTTTTTTATCGCCGCTGTTCTCATTACTCCCTACCTGTTAGCTCGCAAAAAGCTAGTCAATAAGAATAAATTTGGTTCTGTTAAATTATCATTGCAACTGCTATGTGCTGGCTTGCTGCTCACCGCTAACTATGCTTTGTATATTTTTGGTCTTGAAAGATCTTCCCCCGAAGCAGCTCAAGTGATGATGCAACTTGCACCAGTACTCTTACTACTTGCCGGTGTTTGGATCTTTAAAGAACAATTCACACCGTTCCAATGGTGCGGCTTTGCTATCTTTTTCGGTGGTTTAATCCTGTTTTTTAGCCCACGCTTCGATGACGTTTTTGTTTCCCTTAATGGTTATGGAGAGGGCTTGATTTTACTGATGTTGGCAGCCGTTACATGGGTCGGTTATGCCATCATCCAAAAATTTCTACTCAGCGAATTCAATGCAGAGGAAACTATGTTGATGTTTTATTGGATTGGCGCACTCGCTTTCTTGCCCTTTTCAAATTTCGACACCCTATCTGAGCTAACCTCTCTTCAATGGTCTCTTCTGCTCTTTTGCGGATTTAACACGCTCATTGCCTACGGCTGCTTTTCTGAAGCCTTAGTGCACATAGAAGCATCCCGGGTCAGCGCAGTGATTGCAATAACTCCGCTGGTGACTCTGTCGTCCGTTCAATTAATCCCCTTAACTGGAATCACGGCAGAACCTCTAATGCTAGTCACGATACTAGGTGCTATTTGTGTAGTGATTGGGTCCATTGTGACTGCAACCGCTAAAGATAATGCACGAGCAAAAGTTGATTGATTAAACACTTAAAAACTAGCCAGTAACCATTGACCTAGAGCCCGGACCTGAGGGTTATCTATTTTATTAGACTTAATAGCCAAATAATAACCTCTCCCAGTATCCCAATATTTGTCGGTCAACGTGACCAACTTTCCCTTTGCAACCAAATCTCCTATCGAGTGCTCAAAACCAAGACTAATACCCTCTCCTTCCAACACCGCCTGAATGAGCATGTAGTAATTATTGAACGTCAGACCACTGGGTTTTAAGTCGACTATGTCGACACCAAAGTGCTGTAACCACGCCGGCCAGTCAATAGGCTCCCAGCCCAAATTTTCCCAAACCTGCTCATCCATATTTAGCAAACGATGTGTTAACAATTCCTTAGGTAGCTTAGGTAAACTGTGAGTTCCGAGATAGCTTGGGCTACACACAGGATAGGCACGTTCGCCAAATAAGTAGTGTATTTCGTGCCCCTGCAAAGCGCTATCTCCGCAAGTCAGCGCCAAATCAACTTTTTCTGAACGCTGCTCTTGGGCATTATCTGTAGCAACAACATGGACCTTTATATCAGGGTTCTGATGTTGAAAAGTCCGTATACGCGGCATTAGCCAAAACGATGAGAAAGCGTGGGTGGCGGCAATAGTAACCTGCTCTAAGGTCGTCGAACGACGAATATCATCGCAAACAGTGGCAATGTGCCCCAATCCCATCGTGGCAGCCTGAAATAAACGTTCGCCTTCAACACTCAGCTCCAAATGCCGGCGCACCCTCAGAAAAAGCTGGCAACCCAATTTATCTTCCAAACGTTTTATTTGACGGCTAACCGCAGCTTGAGTAACACAGAGTTCATCTGCAGCCTCAGTGAAACTAAGACGACGTGCTGCAGCTTCAAATGTAACCAGTCCATTAATAGCGGGTAGTTTTTTACGTAACATAACATTGTTCTATACAAAAATATCTCTATAGTTTACATAGCCGTTGTTACAGCCGCAAATACATAACTAAATGTAATCTATATGCACAAAAAATGTTGCTTGTTCTCGCACTAAGAAAGATTAGAATTTCAAAATCAATTAGGCGCAGCTACTTATCATAACTAGAAGGAGAACTTTGTGGCAGAACACTCTAGTCCTCTTGCATTTCCCAATGAATGCCCCAAAGAATATTTGCCACTAAACAATGAGCCTGTCTTTAATGCAGAAAAACATCTTTGCCTAGAACAACCAACCTCAATTTATTCTCTACATGATTTAGGATATTCCAAGGATGATATCGCGGGGTGTGAATCATCATTTGGTTACTGTAATGCCTTTAGGATTCTATCTGACGAAGGCGTTAAAATCATGAAGGCAATTTGTGAGCGTATCTATGTCAATCGTAACGAAAGTGCTGGCACCGGCGCCAATCGCCTAGGCAGTTACGCTAGAGGTGCAGGTTATCGCTCTCAGTTTATTCGGGATTTTTGTGATAGCCCAGAACTCGCCGCTCATTTATCTAAAATCGCTAAGGTTACTCTAGGCAGACACTCCGTCCCAGCTGTTGCCTGCGGCATCAATTACGCCCCAGAAGACATCACCAAGGCCGTAGACACCTGGCATGTGGACTCTGTCAGTTTTGATGTTGTCATGCTTATGACTGACCCTAAATTGATAAAAGGAGGTGAATTTCAGATATTCAAGGGCACCAAAGAAGAAGGGCAAGCCCTCTTAGGTATTAGCGGTGAAGAAGGCGTAGACATCACTCTCCCTGAAGACAGAGTATCCACCATGCCTTTCCCGGCCGCCGGCTATGGTTTTTTACAGCAAGGTAATATGATTTTTCACAGAGCCTGTCGGCTGCTAGAAAAAGGCGACCGAATTACCATGATTCCATCTTTCGAGGTTTTACCCCGGAGTGCCAAGGATGAAACTAACTCAATCAATATGTCCGACTGGACTGACCCAGGTATTCGTCCAGAATTAGCACGGCATGAAATATCACGTGCGTCCGCAAGACTTGAACAACTACTAGAGCAAGTGAGTCTTAGCGACCAACCTGACCAGCTAGCTAAAAACATTAATAAGGCAGTCAGTAAACTAATCGCTTTTAAAAACAACCTAGAGGAAATCAGCCAATGACTGAAGCAAATACCTTCAAAGGCTGCCCAGTGCTCGTCACCGGCGCTGCTGGTTGCATCGGTGCATGGACAGTCAAATTACTCTCGGAGCTAGGCGCCGTGCCCGTAGTGTTTGATCTCACCGAAAACCGCCATCGCCTTAAGCTCATAATGGATGATGCTCAGTCAGTTACCTGGGAATTGGGTGACATCACTGACTTTGATCGCCTTCAGGTAGTCGCCGAAAAACATAACATTGAAGCCATTATTCATCTTGCTGCACTGCAAGTTCCATTCTGCAAAGCCGACCCCGTAGGTAGCACTAAAATCAATGTACTTGGCAGCACCCATATTCTTGAATTAGCTCGACAACGGGGTATCTCACGCTTGAGTTATGCAAGCTCCATTGCAGCCCAAGCGATGGATGACAATAAATGGTTGACGACTCTTTATGGCGCACATAAAGTCTGCACAGAACAAATGGCCGCAGTCTACTGGCAAGACTGGGGTTTACCCAGCGTTGGTATTCGCCCAGCCATCATATACGGCCCCGGGCGAGATCAAGGCATGAGTTCAGCGCCCACTATTGCTATGCTCGCCGCTTCGGTGGGCAAAGCCTATGAAATACCCTTTTCTGGTGCAGTCAGCTATGTTCATGTTGAGGATGCTGCACTGCGCTTTATTGGTGCTATCGCAAAATCCTACGAGGGAGCCCACGTGTTTGATTTAGATGGCACCCCCGCTAATATTGAAGAAGTTATCTCACTTATAAGATCTCATCATAGCGAAGCCAATATTAGCTACACCGGAGATGCCATGCCTTTTCCTGCTGATACTGACAATGGCAAGCTCAACCAATTGCTTGGAATTTCTGGCTGTCGGCCTATGACCCAAGGTGTTCGAGATACCATGGCTGTATTTGCCCAAGCCCGTGAGCGCGGCATTGATCTCAACCAACTACTCAATGAAACCATTAGGAGAAACTCTTGAAGATTGTCAGGTTTGGCCCCAGGGGCGCAGAAAAACCAGGTGTTATTGATGACAAGGGAGATATCAGAAACCTCAGCGCTTATATTGACGATTGGTCCTACAAAACCTTGAATAAAGAGACCCTTGAAGAAATTTCCGCGAGTGATCTTTCAGCCTATCCCTTGGCTCCCAAAGGAAGTCGCTTAGGGGCGCCAATTGATCGGGTTGGTAAGATCGTTGGTTGTGCCCTCACCTATGGCAAACACGCTGCTGAAGCTGGACTAGAACCTCCTGAAGAGCCTATGTTCATGTTAACCGCACCCAGTGCCATTAATGGCCCTTTTGATGATGTAATTATTCCTCGTGATGGCACTCAACTAGACTGGGAATCTGAACTTGCCGTAGTGTTTTGCAAATCCGGAAGTTACATCCCTGTGGAAGAAGCCATGGATTACGTCGCAGGTTTTTGCGTGAGTAATGATGTGTCTGAACGCATCTTTCAATTAGAACGCGGCACCCAATGGACTAAGGGCAAGAGCGCTGACACATTAAAGCCCCTCGGTCCTTGGTTAGTCACTAGCGATGAGATTAGTGACCCTAATAACTTAGAGATCTCTCTACAAGTCAATGGCAAAACCATGCAACACAGTAGCACCTCAGACATGATGTATAGCATTGCGGAGCTGATTTCCATTATATCCCGCTATGTAAGCTGGCAACCGGGGGATGTCATGATGACCGGCACACCCCCAGGTGTTGGCTACGGCATGAAACCACAAGTCTATTTAAAGCCGGGTGATGTTATGTCGGCGCGAATCGAAAGCCTCGGAGAACAACGTAATCAAGTGGTGGCCTTTACAGAGGACAAGGTATAAAAATGTCGTCTAAACGAATTGTTATCGTCACCGGAGGCTCTCAAAATATAGGCTTAAGCATAGCTCAGCGCTTTAAACAAAACGGTGCAACGGTGATCTGTGCAGACCTGAAATCACCACAAGACGAATCCCTTAATTTTATTGTCACTGACGTTTCTAGTGAAGCAAGTGTTACAGCAATGATGGATCAGGTTGAAAAAGAGTTTGGCCATCTTGATGTATTAGTCAACAACGCTGGCATCTGTGTTGAAACCCCCATTCAAGATACCACTGAGCAACAATGGAATCGTGTTATGGACATCAATATTAAAGGCACTTTTTTAACGACCAAACACGCCCTTCGATTAATGAAAAAACCGGCTGCTCAGGCCCCAAGCATTGTCAACATTAGCTCCATTGAAGGTTTAGGAGCTAACCCTCTGCACGCTGTGTATGCTGCATCTAAAGCTGCGGTTGCTGGTTTTACTCACAACACAGCATTGGAATATGGCCCTTACGGTGTTCGATGTAATTCCGTAGCACCGGGCTGGATCAACACACCATTTAACCAACAATTTTTAGCTCAGTACCCAGATCGAGAGACAGTGGATGCAGAGATTGAATCTCTTCATCCCGCAGGCCGATTAGGTACACCAGAAGATGTTGCCAATACCGTATTTTGGTTAGCAAGCACTGAAGCTAGCTTTATTACTGGTCAAGAAATTATCTGCGATGGCGGTCGCTTAGCCAAGTTACCACTACCAAAATTGTGAGGCCCTATGACAACTGATATGGACACCCCTGGATCACCAAGAGATTTGCAAAACAGATTGGTGCTCATCACCGGCGGCGCCAGTGGCGTCGGACTTGAATGCGCCATACACTTTGCACGACTAGGTGCTCAGCTACTACTTATTGGCCGTAACCCTGAAAAATTAACGCATGCCTGTGAAATGCTCACCGAGCAATTTGATGTTCGAGCCCACAGCTTTGCCGGTGACGTTCGGCATTCAGCCTTTGCCAATGCGGCCGTAGCCTACGCAAAGGATTCTTTAGGCTCCACGATTGATGTGCTTATTAACAATGCAGGAACGATTTTTCGTGGTAATAGCTGTGAAACCAATGATGAACAGTGGCAAGACGTCTTTGATATTAATGTTAATGGCGTATTTTACTTTAGTCGAGCCGCAGCCAACCAGATGGCGGAAGGTGGTGCTATTGTTAACATTTCATCAACCTGTGGTAGTGTTGGTTCAGCTGGGCTCGCGGCCTATTGCGCCAGCAAGGGTGCGGTTAATATGCTCACCAAAACCATGGCACTAGAACTTGCACCAAAACACATTAACGTCAATGCAGTCGCTCCCGGGGCAATTAATTCTCCTATGCTGTACTCAAAGCATACAGATGGAACCACCGACAGCAGCGTTGTGGAACGCAATGTTGCTTCTATTCCCATTGGCTCTATCGCAGAGCCCCAAGAGGTTGCGCGAGCGGTGGTGTTTTTATGCCAAGAGAAACATATTACCGGCGAAATAATGGCCTTGGATGGCGGCTATACAGCGGCCTAATAGGATAGGACTAGTTACTATAAAAACGAGATACTCTGATGAAAATTTCTAAAATCTTTATTTATCAGTATGACCTGCCTGTTAAAAATGGTCCCTACAAAATGGCCAATGCCAACGTCGACTGCTTAGATACGACCATGATAAAACTAGTGTCTGACTGTGGTTTGATCGGCTGGGGAGAAACCTGCCCTGTTGGGCCAACCTACGCCCCAAGTCATGCCGCAGGAGCCCGAGCTGCCTTAATGGAAATGGCTCCAGGATTAATCGGTCAGAACCCTGCGCAGCCAAGGTTACTGCACCGAAGGATGGATAGACTCCTCAATGGACACAATTATGCCAAAGCTGCGATTGATATTGCCGCCTATGATTTGCTGGGTAAAAAAACTGGTCTGTCAGTAGCAGATCTTCTTGGTGGAGCTGAGACCAACAACATCCCCTCTTATTACGCAACCGCAGTGGGCCCAGCAGATGAAATTGCAAGATTAGCCATAGAAAAAAGTATCGAAGGTTACCCCCGCTTTCAAATCAAGATTGGTGGCCGGCCCGTTGATATTGATATAGAGGTGATCCACAAAGTATGGGAAAGCGTTGGCTCTAAAATGCGTCTAGCGGTGGACGGTAATCGCGGTTTAACCACTCGAGATGCACTGCGTCTGAGTAGTGAGTGCAAACATATTCCCTTTATTTTCGAACAACCCTGCGACACTCTCGAAGAGATTTCAGCCATCCGCCAACTACTCTTTCACCCAGTTTATATTGATGAAAGTGGCGTTAATATTAATACGGTTATAAGTGCCATTGGATCGGGTATCGCCGATGGTTTTGGCATGAAGGTAACTCGCATTGGTGGCCTGCAACCCATGAGTCTGTTTAACGGTATCTGTGAGGCGCGCAATTTGCCTCACACCTGCGATGATGCCTGGGGTGGCGATATTATTGCTGCAGCCTGTGTTCATATGGGTGCCACCATTAAACCAACGCTTTTTGAAGGAACCTGGTTAGCGCAGCCCTATATTGAAGGGCACTACGACTCCAACAACAGCATCAAGATTAAAGGTGGCCACATTAAACTGCCTGAAGGTCCAGGCTTGGGTGTTGTGCCTGATGAAGGTATCTTTACTAATGAAGTGGCGAGCTATTAAGGCGACTCATTAGGTGCCATGGACAAAAATGCGGCCACTACAGGGTCCCCTAAATTCCGCTTGAAACAACAAAGCCCTAAATCGAAGGGTTGAATTTGAGTATCAGGTAGTAAGTCTACAAGATCTTTCACCGGGCTATTGTCGGCCACTACGATTGGCGACAAACCTATACCAAAGCCTAGGGCAACCATACTCACCAACGCCTCCTGCCCCGACACCTGCGCATAGACATTGGGTCGTCCAGCGTGTTTCTGTCGAAACCACTGTTCAAAGCGTTTTCTGGCAACACCATGCTCGGGCATAATAATAGGAACAGTTTCCCAATCAATTGAATCAGACTGAAGGTTTTTTTTAACTGCACAGTTCATGGTGGGTACCACAACGGCCAAGGGCACTGACGCAATGGTTTGAAAGTGAATACTCGCGGGTAAATCATCTGGTCTTGCGGCGATAGCTAAGTCCACGCGCTTACCTTTAATCTGATCAATACCATCCGCAGCATCACCTGTGTCTAAGTTAATCTCAACCTTTGGGTGCGCCTGTCTAAACTTTTCAAGTAGCGGTGGCAAATAGGCGTAAGAAGCCGTCACTGAGCAATAAATATTCAGGGACCCTGATAACTGTTGTTGTGCCTCATTAAGAGACAACTTGAGTGATTCATATTGCTCAATTTGATGGTCAGCGTAGGCTAATAACTTTTTTCCCTCAGCTGTTAATATCACAGAGCGATTGTCGCGTATCAAAAGTTGGCTGCCTAACTGCTCCTCAAGCCTCTGAATCGCACGACTTAACGTTGAAGGGCTAACATGGCAAGTAGCAGCGGTCTTGCCAAAGTGCAGAGTATTGGCAAGGTGCTGAAAAAGAGTCAATGATCGGATATCCATAGGCAGATAGTACTGAACATTTATCATTATTGCAAAATATGCAACGTTATATTGAATACATATCGTTTTCAGCAATACTTTTATTTAGGTACACTGCGCGCGCTCGTCGACTAATAAACAGATGGCACCTAATTTTAAACTACCCGCACAGCGATAATTGGAGAACAACAATGGCAAATTATTTTAATACTCTTAGCCTCAGCAATAAACTGAGTCAACTAGGGAAGTGTCGATTCATGGACCGCGGCGAATTTACTGAGGGTTGCGAGTATATTAAAGGTTGGAACATTGTCATTATTGGCTGTGGAGCCCAAGGACTCAATCAAGGTCTTAACATGCGTGACTCCGGCTTAAATATTTCTTACGCCCTGCGCGAGCAAGCCATTGCTGAAAAGCGGCAGTCCTTTCAGTGGGCATCTGAAAATGGATTTACCGTTGGCACAGCAGAAGAGCTTGTTCCTGCTGCTGACTTAGTACTTAACTTAACCCCCGACAAGCAACATACTGCCGCAGTGACTGCGGTCATGCCCCTAATGAAGCAGGGTGCGACCCTTGCTTACTCCCATGGCTTTAACATTGTTGAAGAAGGGATGCAGATTCGCGATGACCTAACCGTAATTATGGTTGCCCCTAAGTGCCCCGGCACTGAAGTGCGTGAAGAGTACAAGCGTGGTTTTGGCGTACCTACACTCATTGCTGTACACCCCGAAAATGACCCCCAGGGTAACGGCCACACCATTGCGAAGGCTTACGCCTCAGCGACCGGTGGTGATCGAGCCGGCGTACTGGAGTCCTCTTTTATTGCCGAAGTTAAGTCTGACTTAATGGGCGAACAAACTATTCTTTGCGGCATGTTGCAAACCGGCGCTATCTTGGGCCACCAACAATTACTCAATTTGGGTGTTGATGCAGCTTATGCTCGCAAGCTGATTCAGTACGGCTGGGAAACAGTCACCGAAGGGCTCAAGCACGGCGGCATTACAAACATGATGGACCGTTTGAGCAACCCCGCCAAAATCAGAGCATTCGATATGGCTGAAGAGCTAAAGGCTATCTTAGCGCCATTGTTCCAAAAACATATGGACGACATTATTGAAGGTGAGTTCTCTCGCACCATGATGATTGACTGGGGTAACGACGATGCCAACCTTTTAAAGTGGCGCGCCCAGACCGCAGAGACCACTTTTGAGCAAGCCCCAGACTGCGATACTGAGATAACCGAGCAAGAGTACTACGATAAAGGTATTTATTTAGTCGCCATGATCAAAGCCGGCGTTGAGCTAGCCTTTGACACCATGGTTGCCTCAGGCATTATTGAAGAGTCTGCCTACTACGAGTCACTCCACGAAACCCCGTTAATCGCCAACTGTATTGCTCGCAATAAATTGTACGAAATGAATGTAGTGATCTCTGATACTGCTGAATACGGCAACTACCTGTTCACTCATGCCGCTGTGCCACTGCTACAAGCACATGCTGATGCATTAACTCTAGAAGAGCTAGGCGGCGGTTTAAACGATCCCTCAAATGCCGTAGACAACATTCGTTTAATTGAAGTCAACGATGCCATTCGCGACCACGATGTAGAAATTATTGGCCACGAACTGCGCGGCTACATGACTGACATGAAACGTATTGTAGAGTCAGGTACCGCATAGTAATCAGTGCTCACTATTTAGCTACCCATCGATACAAAAAAGCCCGGCTACGAATTGCGTAGCCGGGCTTTTCATTATTACGTGAATTGCTTTTAGATCAATCCTATTAAGAGTTAATCTCGAACAACCCTGCTGCACCCATGCCACCACCAATGCACATGGTAACAACACCATACTTAGCTTTGCGGCGACGGCCTTCAATTAAAAGGTGGCCAACCATACGTGAACCGGTCATTCCAAAGGGATGACCAATAGAGATAGACCCACCGTTGACATTGAGCTTATCCATTGGGATGCCGAGAATATCGCGGCTGTAGATAACCTGACAGGCAAACGCTTCGTTAAGCTCCCATAGATCAATGTCATCCATTGATAAGCCGGTTGCCTTGAGTAATTTAGGCACTGCAACGACTGGCCCAATACCCATTTCATCGGGCTCACAACCACCCACTGCAAAACCACGGAAGGTCCCAAGAATATCTAGACCGCGTCGCTCTGCTTCTGACCTCTCCATTAATACCTGTGCGGATGAGCCGTCAGACAATTGAGAGGCATTACCCGCGGTAATGAAGGCATCTTCACCCATAATTGGGTTAAGACTGGCTAAGCCCTCAATGGTTGTTGAAGGACGATTACAATCATCCTTGTCAGCCACTGCAGCGTGCTCAGTGATCTCGCCAGTTTCTTTGTTTTTAACTTTCATGATGGTATTCATGGGGACGATTTCATCATCAAAGGCACCTGCCTCTTGACCGGCGGCTGTTCGCTGCTGACTGATCAATGAATATTCATCCTGTGCTTCACGTGAGATGCTATAACGATCAGCAACAATATCTGCGGTCTTGATCATCGGATACCAGAGCCCTGGATACTTGCCATACAGCTCAGGTTCGACAGATTCCTTAACATCACTGGTACCGGGCAAAGATATACTTTCAACACCACCGGTGACCATTACGTCTACGCCCTCGGCAATAATGCGCCCAGCGCCCATGGCCAAGGTTTGTAACCCTGATGAACAAAAGCGATTAACACTCGTGCCCGATGTAGTAACAGGGCACCCTGCAGCCAGTGCGGCATTACGAGCTATATTAAAGCCGGTGGTGCCTGATTGGGCAGCATTACCCAGGATTACATCATCAACTTCAGCAGGGTCTATGCCTGCACGTGCTATTGCATGCTCGATAGAATGCGCTGCTAGCTTGATGCCATGGGTATTATTAAAGGCGCCACGAGCCGCTTTGGTTAGCGCTGTGCGTGCTGTTGATACGATAACTGCTTCTCTCATTATTTACTCCGTGTTGTCATCTTCAGGTTTAATTGGCATTATATATGCCATAACATAAGTAACTCAAGTTTGGTCGATCTTTAATCGCTTGATTGATACTCATTTAACAGCGTCTTGACCAGCGAAATTGCCATAAGGGCCATAACAATAGAAAATGGTAAGGCGCCAATAATCATAACTGAACGCAATGCATCCATTCCTCCAGCTGCCAACAAAACGCCAATCAGCACCGAGAACAATACACCCCAAATAACCACATGTTTAGTTTTCTTTTGGCTTTGATTACCTCCAGACGCCAAGGTATTAATGATCAAAATACCTGAGTCTGCTGAGGTCACTAAAAACGTCAATAACAAAACTACAATAACCACTGATAGTGCCACTGCGAGTTCTGGAGAAAGAATTAAGTTGATGGTTTTGAACAGCTGCGCAGAAATGTCTGCATTGACTATCGATCCTTGGGCTACACCAGACAATTCTAAATCAATAGCCGTGGCACCAATAAAGGTGAACCAAACTAGACAAATGAGGGACGGAATAATCATCGCACCGATGACATATTCCCTGATGGTTCTGCCACGGGATACCCGGGCTAAGAACAATCCAACAAAGGGTGCAAACGCTATCCACCATGCCCAGTAAAAGATGGTCCATGCGCCTTGCCAACTCTGCAAAGCACCTGAGGGCTCGGCGCCATTATCTGTCCATACAGTTGTAGACATAGCTGGTAGCGCAATCAAATAATCCCAAATAGTGTAGACGAAGGTCTGGAGAGCAAAGAAGGTAGCGCCGAACAATACAAAAAATGCGATTAAAAACACTGACAGGCTCATGTTGATATTGGACAGCCATTTAATCCCCCGCTGTAATCCAGACATGGCAGACAGGCAAGAGGCACTGACAATGAGTGTTAAACCAACTAGTTGGGCTAGTAAGGTTGGCTTGCCACCCTCCCCGACAAGCCAGTCAGCGCCGCTGATATTAAATAGACCAGAGGCAAATTGAGACACTCCATACCCAATGGTGACGCTCAACCCTACGATTGTTGCTAAGATTGCCACGATGTCTACCAGATGTCCTGCATTACCAGACATAGCTCGGCCAAATAGTGGCTGAAGCGCACTGCGAATAGTCAGTGGCAAACCACGGTTATAGGACAAATAACCAAGGGAAATGCCAACCACGCCATAACATGCCCAGGGGGTAAATCCGTAGTGCAGCATGGCCCACTTATAGGCATTGCGAACATTATTTTCATCTAACCCATCGGTCAGGCCTTTAATGGTATCTGGGTTGTTGGCGAAATGAAAAATAGGCTCAGCGGTAGAATAGGTCAACATGCCAATACCAATACCCGCACCGAACATCATCGATAACCATGTAAACATGCTAAATTCAGGGGTTTCGTCAGCTTTACCTAGTTTCACGTGTGCCGTGCGAGGCCAAAGCCCAAGCCCTAAACAAACAATGGTGTAAAACGCTGTGACGTAGACATACCAGCCACCGAAATTGTGCGTCGACCAATTTTGTACTTCCAAAAGAACTTCCCCGGCGGCCGATGGAGATAAACCCACCCACACAATAAGGGCGCTAATAAGTAATTTTGGAACCACTGCAACGACTCGATTAAAGCCTTCGTAAAACCCTGATTGTTGTGTGGTAATAGCGACCGCGGCTTGGTCTTGACTTGGCTCTGATCCTTGCAAAATCTTTACTCCCCATCTTTGAATTTAGGTGATGATGTGTATCTTTATTATTGATTATTTTTCGATTAAGACTCTAAAAAGACCCTCGATTTACCCTCATTTGGGATAGTCCAGCAAAACCGAGGGTCTATCCTATTGCAGTACCCTATTCAGAGCAATAAATTATACTAAAAAAGGTACTTTGAGACTTGACTATAAGCGACTGCGAGTGTAACTTCTCGCCTCCCGAATAAGGGGTCTATCTGGCCCACTTAAAATCGACGGCTACGTAGCTCAGCTGGTTAGAGCACAGCATTCATAATGCTGGGGTCGGTGGTTCAAGTCCACCCGTAGCCACCATATTTCTCAGTACCTTAGCTATAATCCTTCCATCTATCAGAGGCTAAACTAAAAATATCAGCGCCAGTGGCAAGAAATTGTGGGATCAATCCAGTATAGTCAGGCGTTCCAACTAGAATCTGAGTACTTGAAATTTTGACTAACGAATCTCTCGCAAAAGAATTTTGGCAGCAAGGCTATCTGTCAATTGACAACTTCTTCGACCAGGTTCTGATGGACCAATACCATGCTCTCATTTTGAATCAGTTTGGTGAAGACCCAGATTACCACCATAATGCCGAATTTTTAGAAAAGTCTAATACCGATGTTATACCTTGGTTCCCTCAATTAGACGGCCTCAATGTATTTGATATAGCGGAACAAGACCCACGACTTAAAGATTTAACATCCGCTATTTTGGGCAGTGGCTGGTCATCGCTTTACAGCATGGTGATGTATAGTAAAAAAGGCTCTCAAGGGCAGGCATGGCATCAAGATTGTCCCCCAGAAGATAAGTCACAATTTAATTTAAACCGCTTGGCGTACACAATGGATATTGGTCAGGATGTCGGTGGTGAGACCTTGGTTGTGCCTGGAACCCACAAAGGCGGTGTAATTAGTGTAGGAGATATTAATGAAGACTTGCCTGACCAGGTTGTACTCAGACCAAAAAAAGGCACACTAATCTTAGTGCATGGGCATCTTTGGCATAGGGTTATGCCCGTTCATGGGCCCTATCGCGTATCGACCAACTATCGTTGCTGCCCCAGTAATACTCCTGAAGACATCACTGATACCTGCGTTTATCGGAACATGCGTTATCAGTTTTCTACCAATACTGTTATTGAAGAACGCAGAGCATGATTGACTCTCAGAAGAAAACCATAAAGTGGGGGATTATTGGCGCAGGTCGTATTGCACAAACTTTTGCCACAGATATTCAATATGCTGGCCATGCTTCACTTCAAGGAATCGCCTCTCGCCAAGTAGATCCCGCTAAGGTCTTTGCTGAGGAATTTTCTGTTCCTAACTATTATGGCAGTTATGCCGCGATGCTTGCGGACCCAGCTATTGATGCAGTATATATTGCCACACCCCATAGTCACCACAGAGACCAATCTATTAGAGCGTTGAATGCAGGCAAACATGTACTCTGTGAAAAACCAGCGACCGTAACAGGCGCCGAATTAGAGGATGTGATTACCGTTGCTAAGCAGCAAGGCCGATATTTTATGGAGGGTATGTGGACCTACTTCATGCCCGTGATTCAGAAAACAAAGCGATGGGTTGATGAGGGGCGTATAGGCCAACTGTGCCATGTTAAAGCTGATTTTGGCTTCCCCCTTGCCTATAACCCCAATTTGCGCGAATACAACAATAAGCTTGCCGGAGGTTGCTTGTTAGAAATGGGAATCTACCCTATCGCAATGGCCTGGCTTTTTCTGCAGAAAGATCCGAGCTCACAGTCTGTTTGGCATCACAAGGCGGATAATGGTGTTGAAGATGATGTGGTGATACTCAATACCTATAGTTCTAATGCTGCCACAGCTCAATTAACCACCTCATTTCGTTGCAAGTTAAATAATTACCTCACCTTAATTGGCACTGAAGGCACAATCACTATTGCTGATTACTGGGCAGCTAGAGAAGCTAAGCTTTACAAAGGGCATGAGTGTATTGACCGCATTATTGAAGATCGTGAGCATCAAGGTTTTAATCATCAAATTGAAAAGGTAAGCTGTGAGATTCTCGCCGGCCGGTTACGCCCCTCTGTCGTCAGCTGGGAAGACAGTCAAGCATTTCAACGGCACATAGAAAATATAAAAATGCAATTTTAGTTTGCGTAATAACAATAATTTAGGGTTCATCTAAGGAATAACTGTAATGGAAAACCGTACTCTCTATGCACTTTATTGTGCAACCGTTGTATCGCTCGGCGGCTTTGTATTTGGCTTTGATGCCTCGGTGATTTCAGGTGTCGTTGGATTTGTGAGTGTCGAGTTTGATCTAACCCCCATTCAGTCTGGGTTTGTCGTTGCAGCACCGACACTATCTGGTGTCTTCGGCACGATGGTGATCGGTCCTTTAAGTGATGCTTTAGGCCGTAAAAAAGTCTTATTGATCATTGCCTTTTTATATTTGCTTTCGGCCCTTGCTTCAGCATTCGCGACCTCTTACATGATGTTGGTGACTGCTCGCGCCATTGGTGGCTTAGCCTTTACTTCTCTAATGATAGCTCCAATGTATATTGCCGAAATTGCTCCGGCGCGACTACGGGGTAAGTTGGTTTCTATCAACCAGCTTAATATTGTTATTGGTTTATCTGCAGCTTACTTTGCCAACTATTACATTTTGGGGGCCAGTGAGTCTGGCGCTGGCTGGATAACTGATTGGGGTGTGGACGACTATACGTGGCGATGGATGTTGGGTGTTGAGATTATTCCTGCTGTAATTTTCTTTTTAGGTCTTTTCCTAATCCCCGACAGCCCTCGATGGTTAATCACTCAGGGAAGAGAAGAAGAAGCTAGAGAGGTCATGGCAAAGCTATTACCTAGTGATGCCATTGATACTGAAATTCAATTAATCCGCGATGGTCATGATGTCGAAAGTGAGTCTTTATGGCGCCGACTAAAAGGTATTTTTGGACCAAGAATGCGGCTTGCCCTAATTGTCGGCATCATTGTGGGCATAGTTCAACAAATTACCGGCATCAATGCTATTTTCTTTTACGCGCCCACTATTTTTGAACAGAGCGGCATTGGGACTGATGCTGCCTTTGCACAGGCAGCATTGATCGGGCTTATTAACGTTGTATTTACCTTGGTCGCCATTGCTCTGATTGATCGCTGGGGCCGAAGACCTCTTCTTTTAGTAGGTTTGTCAGGTATTGCCATTAGTATGGCGGTTTGTACTTATGGCTTCTCACAGGCTACCTATGAACTAACACCTGAAGGTTTGTTTGAAATTCAGCAGATCGAGAATGTGGAAGAGCATTTTGATACTTCCGATCTTGATAATATGCTTGGCGTTGTTTATCAAAGTGATGTTGAGTTTAAAACCGCTCTGTCGAACTCTATTGGCACCAGTGCTGCAAGAGAGTTTGAGAGCCAGTTTATTAAGTCCTCTACGACAATGAATGCGGTTCTTATTCTCTTGGGTATTGTTGGCTTTGTTGCCTCATTTGCTATGTCTTTGGGCCCAGTAATGTGGGCGCTCTTTGCGGAGATATTTCCAAATCAATTGCGCGGTGTCGCCATCTCTTTTGTTGGCATGATTAATAGCTTAGTGAGCTTTTGTGTGCAATTGTTCTTTCCCGTTGAACTGAGTGTTTTTGGTGCTGCATTAACCTTCTTTTCATACTGTGTGTTTGCCATTATTGGCCTGGTATTAGTTGCATGGCTGTTACCTGAAACTAAGGGCAAAACATTAGAAGAGTTAGAAGTCTTGTTTGCAAAACGCCAGTGAACTGATGAAGACTAAACGCTAAACGAAGTTCAGAACCATCAGTAAAGTTGCTGGGACTATAAGAGCCCAAAGTAGAAGTGTGTGAATCACTGACGCCCCTTTTAGGTTCAACAATGTTTCTCGGTTAATTCTAGATCCTATACAAAATAGTGCGACCCAAACACCCACCTGCTCTTGACTCATCTCTTAGAAAAAAGGCCAATCAGATAACTGATTGGCCTTTTTATTTACTACTTTTAAGACATTGTTTACGCTTTAGTAAACCGACGTCGTGCAAAGAGCATCAGGCTCGCTAGAAGCAATAATATCAATGAAGAATCTGTTGACTGTCCATCACCTACAGTACAACCACCACCGGACTTCTTCTTCACCGTGATAGCTGTTGATGTAATCGATGCAGAGTCAGTGCCATCACTAATAGTAGCGGTCACTGTTAACTCACCACCAGTACTTCCAGGTGTCAATGTAGCTGTATAGACACCTTCGCCACTTTCAGTGAAGCTACCAACTGTTGCATCGGACAGACTAGCAGTTCCTGTGACACTCATGCCTTCCAGCAAACGGCCGTCTGAATCAACAGCCGTCACAGTAATCTGGCCTGTTTCGGAACCGCCTGCTTTTAGCTCAGTAACATCAATACTAATAGTACTGTCGGTACTTGGAGGACCAAAGTACAGAGTGGCAATACCACTTGGGTCAGTGACTGTGCCATCTGCTATACCATCAGCGTCATTAGCACCACCGTCTTCGATAAGTAACTGCAGGCAATTTGCGCCTACTGTCAAACCATCAATGTAATCCCCATTACCTGGTTGAGGACAACTTCCACTAGCCGAGGTTGCAGAACTCACAGCGTTGTTGGCG
>Ga0207964_1000012_pt1 | contig 100959 bp, 83 predicted proteins | sample Knorr_S23_td_250_FD_185608 | JGI IMG/M metagenome (GOLD analysis project Ga0207964, IMG submission 185608) | Marine microbial communities from Southern Atlantic Ocean transect - Knorr_S23_td_250_ad_251m_LV_A (SPAdes) (version 2) | ecosystem: Environmental > Aquatic > Marine > Oceanic | place...
TTCAATTTTAATAACATCTTCAAATTTTTCTATTTCCTCTCGTTTTTTCTCAACATCAACACCCTCTTTTCCTAATTGCTTATAGTGAGCCAACAAATCATTATAATATCCTAAATTCCTAGCCAATACACCTACATAACTAGCTGCTAGATGGATAGGATTCTTTATTTCATGAGCTTGCTCAACCAAAAACGACCTCTGTTCTTCTTGCCTTGTGATTTCTCGCTCCTCGGCAGCCTCTTTTTGCACACGAAGCATTCTAATTTTATACCCTACAACTAAAGACAAAAGTGTAGCCTCTATTGCAGAACCAAAAAACAATCCATTGCTTAAAAAAGAATTGTAAGAAATATATCCTTTTACCTGTAAAACAAAGAGTACGATTAGAATCAGATGCAAAGACCAGGTCAGGAGGAAATATTTTGCAATAGGTTGTCCTTTCAAATGAATTTTAAAAGCTAAAACAAACAAATAAAGTGACAATAGAGTCGATGACAATTGAATGATCAACCAAACCTCAGTAAACTCAATAAAATTTAATAAAATCGTGAGTATATATAGGGCTATGAATCCTTTAAGTACTATAAAAGCTTTGTGTTCGTACTTTCTGATTTGCAATAAAGAACATACAAACAAAATAATAAGAATTAAACACATGCTTGTAAATGATGGGAGAAAAAAATTGATGTAAGCTTTATCTTGCCAGAGGTACTGAAAAGCAAAACCTTTTAAACCACTTGTTGAAAGAATCAAAAAAAATAAATAAAACACATACCATAGTATGGCCTTCTCATTTGTAGATAGGTAAATGAAAAAATTATAAACTATCAATACAAACAAAATACCTAAGTATGCTCCCCATAATAAGTTTGAATGCTGAAATCGCTCAATCACATAATAAAATGAACTAACAAACAAACTCGTTTTAAAATCAACATTATTTTCAATCCGAATGAAACAATCAAAAGAATCCTGTGGGAGTAGATAAACAAAATCAGGAACTTTAACCTCTCTTTCTTTAAAGCTTCTTAAATCTCCTAAGGCTATGTGACGAATAAATTTGGAGTCTTTAACAAAATACACATCAAGATAGTCGATAGAACCATCTTCAATAACAAGGTATTGATTTTGGGCATCGTTCTTAATTTTCATTTTAAACCAGTAAGTCTTCGCCGACCCTCCACTTAAAAGAGAATTATCCAAAAGCAACCATTCATCGGTTTTAGGTGGTATTAAGTCGGTATCGCGTTCTGAACCAACCTCACTAAACATCGATACATACTCAACTATTTCAATCTTACCAATATGATTTTGCTCAATTACTAACTCTCGATCTTGAGCTATCAATCCTAAACAAGGAATTAAAAAAAAGCCAATAAAACGATAATGCCAATTATTGAAGAACATCAATTATTTTATTTTGAATAATAATCCGTTAGATAATACCTCTAATTCTTTGGCACCATTAGATGAGCAATAAACTATTCAAATATATAAATATATTTAACCAAATAACAACCAACTACTTATATGTAATAAGTCTAGATAAATAGAAGAAAATTATTGTATATAGAAAAGATTAATAGGAATATTTGTCTTTCCATCGAATTTTCAGAAACTCACGCATATGAGTTTCTCGTGAGTTTTTCCCGGGTTCAAAAAACTTTTGACCACTGAGTTCATTCGGAAGAAACTCCTGATTTATGAAATTGTTGGCGTAATCATGAGCATACTTGTAATCTTTACCGTAATCCAAATCCTTCATTAATTGGGTAGGTGCGTTTCTCAAATGCAAGGGAATAGATAAAGAACCGGTTTGCTTCACCGTCATTTGTGCTTTGTTGATTGCGCTGTAAGCAGAATTGCTCTTTTCAGAACTTGCCAAATACGTTACACATTGAGCTAGGATAATTCTGCTTTCTGGCATTCCTATGGTACTTACAGCCTGAAAACAGTTGTTAGCCATAATCAATGCTGTAGGATTGGCGTTGCCAATATCCTCACTTGCTGAAATCAATAAGCGTCTGGCGATAAATTTCACATCCTCCCCTCCTTCAATCATTCGAGCTAACCAATACACCGCTGCATTCGGATCGCTACCTCGAATGGATTTAATGAGTGCGGAAGCGATGTCATAATGCTGTTCTCCACCTTTATCGTAGGAAGCAATAACTTGCTGTGCATGACGATTAACTAAGGCATCGTCAATAATTACCTTGCTTGTTAGCTCGGCATTTACAATAAGTTCAAAAATATTTAAAAGTTTACGTGCATCCCCTCCTGAAAGCCTTAAAAGTGCTTCATCTTCATTTAAGCTGATGTCTTTCTTGGCCAATTTCTCATCCTCAGAAATAGCTCTGATCAATAAATTTCGCAAATCCGCTTTGGAAAAATGTTCCAGTGTATAAACTTGACACCTGGAAAGCAAGGCCGGAATGACTTCAAAAGAGGGGTTTTCGGTGGTGGCTCCAATGAGCGTTACCACACCTGTTTCAACGGCTCCTAAGAGTGAATCTTGTTGAGACTTACTGAAACGATGAATCTCATCAATAAACAATACAGGACTGTCGGTTCCGAACAAACCTCTACCCTTGGCTTTTTCAATAACCTCACGTACATCTTTAACGCCTGAATTAATGGCACTTAGCGTGTAAATGTCACGATTGAGTTGTTGAGCGATAATTTGTGCCAAAGTTGTTTTTCCAACTCCAGGAGGACCCCATAAGATTAAGGAAGGTAAGACACCCGATTCCATCGCTTGGCGAAACACCGTGTCCTTTCCCACAAGGTGAGATTGCCCGATGTACTCATCAATATTTTTTGGACGTAACCGCTCTGCTAAAGGCTTATTCATAGGAGTATCTTATGCTGAATCAAATATAAATTAAAAAACAAAAGCCGCTCAATATTGAGCGGCTTTTGTGGTGTTTATCTAATTTTAAAAAAGTTTATTTCACTTCTTCAAAATCAACATCAGTTACATCATCCGTTGCCGGTTCAGCCTCTTGACCTTGTGCCTGAGCATCCGGTCCTGCTTCATTGGATTGAGCATACATTTCCTGAGAAGCTGCTTGGAAGATTTGATTTAAGGCTTCCATTGCAGTGTCAATAGCTGGAATGTCTTGAGCTGCATGTGCTTTTTTCAGTTCTGCTATTGCATCTTCAATCGGTTGTTTTTTGTCTGCCGGCAATTTATCACCAAACTCAGCAATTTGCTTTTCTGTTTGGAAAATCATTTGATCTGCCGCATTCAACTTATCCACTTTCTCTTTTGCTTCTTTATCAGAATCTTCATTGGCTTTTGCCTCATCACGCATTTTTTGAATCTCTTCATCTGTCAAGCCCGATGATGATTCAATCTTAATGTGCTGTTCTTTGCCTGTTGATTTATCTTTAGCGGAAACCTTCATGATTCCGTTAGCATCAATATCAAAAGTAACTTCAATTTGCGGAACACCTCTCTGTGCCGGTGGAATGTCTGCCAATTGGAAACGACCAATGGTTTTGTTATCCGCTGCCATAGAACGCTCTCCTTGAAGTACATGAATATCTACTGCAGGTTGATTGTCAGCCGCCGTAGAGAATACCTGAGACTTATTGGTAGGAATCGTTGTGTTGGCGTCAATAAGCTTTGTAAAGACAGCACCCATCGTCTCAATACCTAAAGATAACGGAGTAACGTCTAATAAAAGAACGTCTTTTACTTCTCCTGTTAGAACTCCACCTTGTATCGCTGCACCAATAGCAACTACCTCATCAGGATTAACTCCTTTTGAAGGTTTCTTTCCAAAGAATTCTTCAACAATGGCCTGAATAGCAGGAATACGAGTTGAACCCCCAACTAAAATCACCTCATCAATCTCATTTTTATCTAAACCAGAGTCTGCTAATGCCTTCTTACAAGGAGCAAGAGAACGTTGAATCAATGAATCAGCGATTTGCTCAAATTTAGAACGCGTTAGAGTTCTTACCAAGTGCTTAGGGCCAGAAGCCGTAGCTGTAACGTAAGGCAAGTTTATTTCAGTTTGCGTAGAAGAAGACAATTCAACTTTCGCCTTCTCAGCAGCTTCTTTCAAACGTTGAAGTGCCATGGCATCATCACGTAAATCAATCGACTCCTCAGCCTTAAATTCTTCAGCTAACCAATCAATAATTACTTGATCGAAGTCATCACCCCCCAAATGTGTATCACCATTCGTAGATTTTACTTCAAAAACACCATCACCTAATTCAAGAATAGAAATATCGAAAGTACCACCCCCAAGGTCAAATACTGCGATGTTTACATCTTTATCTTTTTTATCCAATCCGTAAGCCAATGCTGCTGCTGTAGGCTCGTTTATGATACGACGAACTTTAAGTCCTGCAACCTCACCCGCTTCTTTCGTAGCATGTCTTTGAGAATCGTTAAAATAAGCAGGAACCGTAATTACAGCTTCTGTAACTTCTTGCCCTAAATATTCTTCTGCTGTTTTCTTCATTTTCTGAAGAACCATAGCAGAAATCTCTTGAGGGGTATACAAACGACCATCAATATCTACTCGTGGCGTGTTGTTATCACCTTTTGCAATAGTGTAAGGCACATTTTTGATTTCCTTAGCACAATTGTCAAAGGATTCACCCATGAAACGTTTAATCGAATAAATCGTTTTTTGAGGGTTTGTAATTGCCTGACGTTTTGCGGGATCACCAACCTTACGCTCTCCACCTTCTACAAAAGCTACAATAGATGGAGTTGTTCTTTTTCCTTCCGCGTTAGCGATAACTACAGGCTCGTTACCTTCCATTACCGATACACATGAGTTTGTTGTTCCCAAGTCAATTCCGATAATTTTACTCATATCTTTACGTTTAATTAATTTCTTGTTATTTTCAATCTGCATAAGTCAATCATTGTGCCATCAGAAAAATGCATGCAGAAAATCATGAAAAAGTCATTATTTGACATGATTTCAATGAAATATGACACATAATATGACAGTATGTCTGACTTGAAAGTGTAAATCCATTTGACATAGTAAAAATAATGATTGCTATTAAACACGATTGATGATGAATTTCATAAACATCTGGGCTTGGTTTTGATAATCATTCTCAAGTAGGTCTAATATTTTGTTACTTTTGTTATCTAATTACTCAAAAGATTAAAAACACGTATGAAACAATTGTTGTGCTTCTTTTTACTCATCACTTGCTTTTCCACTTCTGCTCAGCAAACCGTTCACATCAAGCTGAACCAGATGATGCTGGAAGAGTCTTTTAGTGAACTGAATGAGCTATGGCCCGTGATTACCAATAATGACAACTTTTTTGTTTTTGATAAAGGTGAATACTTTATGAATAGAACAAAAACAGAGAGTCCGTATGCTGTTATGGCTAATTGGGAAAACGATTTGAACACATTCAGTATTCGAGCTTCACTAATGCTAGGTCCTGTCGAAAGTGCAAATCAGAGTTTAGGATTGATTTTTAGAGCAAGTAATGACGGTCAAACCGCTGTTATCTGTGACATTAATAAACTTCACCGCTTTAGAATCCGAAAATTAGTTGATGGACGGTATCAGACCCTTACCCTTGAGGGGAAAAATGGCTGGATAAAAAACAATGCTATTAAAGGAATAAACGAATACAATGAGATTAACATACGGACCAACGGAACAGATCATGATGTATTCATCAATGGCATTCTAGTTTACAGCTTCCGTATAGAAGATATTCAAGATGGTAGTTTTGGACTATTTATTGGTCCTAAGACCAAAGGGAGAGTAGATTATGTAAATATTTATGCAGATGAGCTCTACCGAGATAAATCTAAGATTTACTTGACCGATGATGAGGTAAGAACACTCATTAAAGAAAATGAAGATTTAAAATCAGATCTTGAACAATCACTTGATGCAAGAGCTCTGGAATTACAAAATGCCATTCGAATACTCGAAAATCAACTAAAAGCGATGCGTTTGGTCAATAAGCAGTTGGATGAAGAAAACACGCAATATGCCGTAATAAAATCAGCGGTAGATACGAATCAGGTTGATTTATTGGTAGACCTAAGTCATAAACTGATTGACAACATCCTTAAAAATAGACAGCTAAAAATAGAAAATCAATTATTGACCGATTCTATGCTAAGCGTAAAAGGTCATTTTGAAAACCTTGAATTGGAATTGTTTCAAAAGGTTATTGATAAAAACACAGAAGAGCAACTGTTTATTGACTCTATCTTAACAAGCTTTTGTGTGAGAGATACCGTATTTATGTCTGAAGACTCTACAGTATTACCTGGTCCGTATATTGATTCCTTGAAAATCGATTCAACAGCATACGACTCCTTGAATCTTGATTCTTTTAAGATTGATAAATTGAACCTCGATTCTTTAAAGTTTGATACCTTACAGAGCAATGAATCCATTAAATTAGATTCAATTGTTGACAAAAAACTCATCCCTGAAACAGAATAAATATGTCTGTAGAAAAAAAAGATTTTAAAAAAATCACCACCAATGTACTTCAACAAATGAAGCGAGATGGTGAAAAAATAAGTATGCTTACTGCCTACGACTTTACCATGGCTAAAATGGTAGATGCTGCAGGTATTGATGTGATTCTTGTAGGAGATTCTGCCTCTAATGTTATGGCAGGGCATGAAACGACACTTCCAATTACGCTGGATCAAATGATTTACCATGCATCCTCCGTAATACGAGCCGTAGATCGAGCACTTGTGGTAGTAGACTTACCTTTTGGTACGTATCAAGGGAACTCTATTGAGGCCCTTAACTCTGCCATTAAAGTGATGAAGGAGTCCGGTGCTCATTCTGTAAAACTAGAAGGAGGCGCAGAAATTATCGATTCGATACGCCGAATTCTCACTGCAGGAATCCCTGTGATGGGACACCTAGGACTTACGCCACAGTCTATCTATAAATTTGGTACTTACACCGTTCGTGCGAATGATGAGGCAGAGGCTAACAAACTCATAGAAGATGCAAAACTACTTGAAGAAACGGGTTGTTTTGCTATCGTGTTGGAGAAAATCCCTGCACATCTAGCTAGAAAAATTGCAGAGACCATTAAAATTCCTGTTATAGGAATAGGTGCCGGTGCAGGTGTAGATGGTCAGGTTTTGGTTACACACGATTTATTGGGTATGACTCATGAATTCAGCCCGCGTTTCTTACGCAGATACCTCTCTCTTTACCAAGACATTACTAAGGCGATTAAATCCTATGTAAAGGATGTGAAAAGCGTTGACTTTCCTAGCGATAAGGAACAGTATTAATGATTGAAATTTTATATGAAGACAATCATCTGATTGTCATTAACAAGAAGTCGGGTGACATCGTTCAAGGAGACAAGACCGGTGACAAACCCCTACCCGATTATGTAAAAGATTACCTAAGAGACACATACAATAAACCTGGTAATATATTTTGTGGAGTCATTCATCGATTGGACAGACCCGTTAGTGGGATTGTCGTCTTTGCCAAGACAAGTAAGGCATTATCTCGAATGAATCAACTCTTCAGAGACAAAGAAATTCAAAAAACATACTGGGCCCTGGTCGAAAACAAACCAACTAAGTCAAGCGACAGATTGGAAAATTATCTTCTGAAAAACCAGCAAAAAAATAAATCAAGAGCCTATTTGAAACCCGAAAATGGAGCCTTAAAAGCTGTACTTGATTACCAAGTTTTAAAAAATTTAAATCGATACACCCTTTTAGAAGTTAAACCCATAACAGGTAGGCATCATCAAATCAGAGTCCAATTATCTCAGATGGGATCTGTAATAAAAGGCGACTTAAAATACGGAGCCAAACGCTCTAACAAAGACGCGTCTATCTGCTTACATGCACGTGAAATTAGCTTTATTCATCCCGTTAAAAAAGAAGCTGTTAAGATTACTGCACCCGTGCCTAATGAGCCTTTATGGAAGGCTTGTGAGTAACTGTCTTTAGGATAAATCAGTTGAATCTATAGCGCATTTGTTTGCTTATTTCATTAATTTTTAATATATTAGAAATAATCAATATGAAAATTACATGCATCTAAGCTCAAAGGAATTAACCATTCTATACAATAAGGATAATGAAAGGGATCGGAAGACCTTATCCTATGCGCACACCATTACAAATAAAATTAACAAGCAAGAATTGAGCTCTGTGAGAATATCTGGAACCCTATTCCAGGTGTTTGTAAATACATTAGAAAAAGATCCGAAAAAGTTAATCAATAAAGCAGACCCGTACTACCAAAAAAACATTAGAGGGAGAAACTTTAGTATTAATGCTTGGTTCAAAATGCTTAAGAATCATCCAACCCTATTGAAAGCGCCTTTGGCTATGTATGAGAATAAAGCCGTTGTTTGCCATACTCCTACTGACATCCTAAAGCTAGCATAAGAACATAAAGGCTAAAATCCTTTTTTTCGGACTAATACGAATAGGTTTAGAAGATGTCACCTATTCTTTACCTCCAAGTGGTCTTACTCTGAATGCTTGAAAAGCGCTTACCGGATTTATTTACTTTTTGTTCACTCTTACCAAAATACAAAAACCCCAGTATAACATCATCAGGCTCATAGCCCAAAAATGTTTTCATTGCATCCGATTCGGGCATAAAACCAGAAGACCAATGTACGGCAATCTCTTTGGCCGCTGCAGATAACAGAATGTTTTGAACAGCACAAGAAGTAGCTGCAATTTCTTCTAGAAAAGGAACTTTAAGAGTCTTTGTGTTTTTAGCTACAACAGCTATGACATGAGAAGCTAAGCAAGGGGTATTTACTAATTTATCATACTTAACTTGATCAAAAGCCTCTACAGGTGTTGTTTCTTTATAAAGTGAGGATTGAAATTCACCCATTAAAGCTCTTGAAGTCCCTGAAAAGACAACAAACCTCCAAGGTTCTGTATACCTATGAGAGGGTGCCCAATTGGCGGATTCTAATAGCTCTTTTATTAATTTATCAGGGATTATTTCACCTGAAAAAAACTGAGGTTTTACATTTCTTCGATTCTTAATTAGAGGTTCTAATTTCATGCTATTTTTTATTAATCAAAAAGTGATACAAAAGAATTCCTGATGCATAAGCAAGCAAATCGTTAAAATCCGCAACATAGCTATTCGATGTCTTTGGCAACAGGTATTCAAAAAAAATCGATAGGTACAAAAAAAAGAAGATGAGTTGTTTGTAAGAAAACACATACCTCGTCTTTGAATATATTGACATCACAAAATTGGTGAGCGTTAAAAAAATTATAGGGGCTATAAAATCATTAAAATAGGAATCCAAAAAGACTATTCGAACTTCCCTCCCTACAACCTCATTAAGAACAAAAAGGAGAAGGGCACCTATAAAAACTTTATTTCCAAGAATTACCCGGGTAATATACTTGCAATCCATAATAATAAGGACAGAATTCCAAAAAAAACGATTTGCACTAATTGAATGATTCTCTTTCCAAAAACCAATAAATACCCGTCTTTGGGATCAATTTTTATAAGTGGAACCTTAAAAGGGTCAGGGTTTGCTTCCAAATTCTCTTTGACTCGTCTTTCCTTTTCAAACAACTCCGCACCACAAAAAACACAATAAGGATCTTTTGTATCGTTCCACTGTTTACACTTAGGGCAAGATTTTTCTCCACTCATTCAAACACACCATTTATTGGCCTTGCAAATTTAGGGTAGAAAAAACGTTTAGTAAAAAGTCAAACGTTTTATTTTCCCCATGAATTGAAACGAATGTTATTGAGGGTCAACATCAATACGAACTCTCAATCCTTTGAAATTCTCATGACTCAAAGCTGTATTGACAAATCGCCTCAACTTTTCCTTTGAATCTGGGTACGACAAGGTTCTTTCGAGTTTAAGGAGAATCTGTTTTTGATAATACCCCTTCAAACGCTCGAAAGCTGGGTATTCTGGGCCTAATACCCTATGTTCAAAAACCGTTCTCAGAGATTTCGCCAAAAAAGAGGAAGCTTGTTCGGTAACTCTTCTATTTCGATGTCGAACACTAAGATGAATCAATTTATAATAAGGAGGGTATCTAAAGGCTTGACGTTCTATTAACTGTCCCTTTAACATATCAGGATAATTATGATTTTTAACAAATTTTAAAATCTCATGATCGGGCTGAAAAGTCTGAATAATGACTTCACTACCTGACTTTTTACGCCCTGCTCTACCTGAAACTTGAGAAAGCATTTGAAAAGATCTTTCGAATGCCCTAAAGTCGGGGAAATTTAACATTTGATCCGCACTCAACACACCTACCAAACCCACAGAAGAAAAATCTAAACCTTTGGAAATCATTTGAGTACCAACAAGGATATCTATTTCTTGATCTTCAAAAGCGTTCAACAGATTCTCGTAAGAATCTTTCTTTCGAGTGGTGTCCAAGTCCATTCGACGAATGACTCGATTTGGAAAAAAACCTTGCAATTCATCTTCAATTTTTTCAGTACCAAAACCTTTCAATTTTACATCCTGTTTATTGCAAGCTTTACAGTAGTTAGAGTTTTTTTCTGTATAGCCACAATAATGACATCTCAATCTGGAGGTACTCATATGATAAGTTAAACTCACATCGCAGTGTTTGCACTGAGGAACATGACCGCAAGACTGACACTCTTGTCGAGGAGCAAAACCGCGTCTGTTTTGAAATAACAAGACTTGCTCTCCTCGCTCTAAAGTATTTTCAATGGCCATCAGCAAAGCTTCAGAAAAATGACCATTCATTCTTTTGCGTTTGTATGCATGTGCAATGTCAACAAGATGTACTTTAGGTAATTTAAAGCCTCCATAGCGTTGTTTTAAGGAACAAAGCCCGTATTTCCCCTTATTCACGTTATAAGCTGTTTCTAAAGAAGGTGTGGCTGTACCCAAAACAACTTGACAATCGAAGTGATGCCCCATATAAACGGCAACATCTCTAGCTTGATAACGAGGTGCTGGATCTTGTTGTTTGAAAGAATTTTCATGCTCTTCGTCAACAATAATCAATCCTAAATCTTGAAAAGGTAAAAATACTGAGGAACGTGCTCCTATAACGATTGGAAAACGAATATTATTTTTTACATCACGCCATAATTCGGCACGTTCGTGCATTCCAAAACGCGAATGATAAACTCCAACCTTATCTCCAAAAGCGTGTTTGAGCCGGGAAACTAATTGAGTTGTCAATGCAATCTCCGGAACCATAAACAATACTTGTTTACCGAAATCAATGTGTTTTTTTATTAGATGAATGTATACTTCAGTCTTACCACTAGAAGTAACCCCGTGCAAAAGATTTACCTTTTTTTCACTTGTTTTTAGAGCTGTTAATGCCCGTTCTTGTTCTGGATTTAGATCTACCAAAGGAGCTCCTTGCAATTGAGCTTGTTCAATTCGATTTACCTCTAGCTCATACAGTTCAACAATCTCTTTCTCAACAAGTCCTTTGGCATAGGAAGTTTTAAATCCCTGACGCTTGCAAAAAGAATGAAATGGAACTTCTACACTGGTTTCCAACAAGAATTTATTGAGAAACTCTTCTTGTTTTGGAGAACGTCTATGAGATTTTAATCTTTCGAGGGCTGACTCAAAATTTAAAGCTGGATTCAAACGCATCATCTTTCGAATTTTGGGTCTAAATCGTTCATAAACTTCATCCTCAATTTGTACTATGTTAAATTCTTGCATTTTTTTGATGAAAGGCAAGACTATTTTACGTTGTAAAATTTGAGCAATTTCCTGAATCTTCAATCGTTTTTGAAGTTGAAGAGCTTCGGTAATTAAAAATTCAGCATCCGTAAGTTTTGATGTATCCTGATTCCATTCCGGATGTAAGACAATATAAGTTTCATTAGCTAATTTAAAAGAAGAAGGTAAAGCCGCATTCATCACTTCACCTAGTGAGCACATGTAATACTCGGCAATCCAATGCCATAAATCCATATGTTTCTTAGACACAATTGGTGATTCGTCTAAAACATCAAGAACAAATTTTGTTTCGTAGTCAGGCGTATCATGATGGATAGAATCAATAATCCCTGCATAAATTTTTGTACGTCCAAAGGGAACAGCAACTCTGCATCCCTGCTGAGCTTTGTTCAAGTGCCCACTGTCTAACTGATAGGTAAACTTCTGCTGTAATGGCAATGGGAGTATAACATCAACATATGTTATTTCCGAAAACATATTATGAAGGGTTCTTTTTCATTTTTTTGGTCCCCTGATACATTTCATACTTTACAAAACGACATTCTAGCTTGGCTTGATAAATCTCAATTTTTCGAGAAGCCCTCAATCCTACATGCTTTAAACCTTCCATGTGAGAGGTCAAGAACCAAGCTTCGGATCCCGAATAATTCTTTTTTAGTGTATCTCCAATCTGCTTGTACATTTCAGGTATATCCCCTTGAATTCTAACACCATAAGGCGGATTAAACACCAAATGGGTAGGGCCTTCTGGTTTTGTAGTTTCAAAAAAGTTGGCGCAATGGATTTCGATGTAATCTTCAAGCCCCGAATTTTTGATGTTAACGTTAGCTGATGCAACGGTCTCAGGGTTTAAATCATAACCGATGATTTTACCGTAACAATCTGTAGCTCTCTTCAACTGGCTACTACGTATTAAATCCCAAAGCTCTTGATCAAAATCAGGCCAATCTTGAAAGGCAAAATGAGCTCGATTGATGTTGGCTGGAATGTTAGCACCTATCATAGCAGCTTCCACTAAGAAAGTACCAGAACCACACATTCCATCTACAAAATGTGATTTCTTATCCCAGCCGCTCAATAGGATAAGACCTGCAGCCAAAGCTTCAGATATTGGGGCTTCATTGGTTTCTAATCGATAACCTCTTTTGTGTAATGACTTCCCTGAGCTGTCGATAGACAAAGTACAGGTTTCATCCGTAATATGAATGTTAATTCTCAGATTCGGTTGATCTAGATCCACATCCGGCCTCATACCACACTTGTCTCTGAATTGGTCAACAATGGCATCTTTGGTCTTTAAGGCTACGTATAAAGAATGGTTAAAGTAAGGAGAGTTTACAAAGGAATCGACAGCAAACTTATCATCGATGGTCATGTATTGCTCCCAGTCAATGTTGCGAAGTTCTGCGTACAATTGATCCTCATTACGGACCTTAAAGCTTTTGATTGGTTTGATAATTCTAACTGCGGTTCGCAGTGAAAGGTTGGCTTTGTACATAAAGCCTAAATCTCCTTTAAACTTAACAGCTCTGCGAAGTGTTTTTATGTCTTGAGCTCCTAATTGTAGTAGTTCCTTAGCTAACACATCTTCCAAGCCGTGATAAGTTTTGGCAATCATCTCGAAATTACCCGAACCCTGATTATTTTTCTTTGGCATACCCTTAAACCATTTAAATGAAAGACAAATATAAACGTATTTTACCTTTATGACGTTGATCGACAACAGACAAATTAATTTTTCATGAATCTTTCATTCTGATAAAGATTCTAATTTCCCAGCGATGAATCCAGTCGTCCATGCAGCTTGGAAATTAAATCCGCCTGTAATACCATCCATATCCAAGACTTCTCCTGCAAAATATAGGTCTTTACAAATGTTACTCTCCATTGTTTTAAAGGTTATATCTGAAAGACTTACACCGCCACATGTCACAAATTCTTCTTTGAAAGTGGTTTTACCGGAAACTGCGTAAACATCATTCAACAACACATTAATGAGTTTATTTTTATTCTTCTTTGATAAGTCCAACCACAAACCATTAGCATCTATTTGTACTTTATCCAACAGGTACATCCACATTCTATTGGGCAGCCCAAATGGATTGGTGTTTGAGATTTTTTTCTTTGGATGTTGATCTATAATCGTCTTCAGAATTTCGTGTACATCCGCTTCACTTTTGATTGACAACCAATTAATTTGAATCTGAAACTGGTAATTCTTTTCATGAAGTTGTCTTGCTCCCCATGCTGATAATTTAAGAATTGCAGGTCCACTCATCCCCCAGTGTGTCATCAGTACTGGACCTTTGTATTCAAGTTTAGTCCCTTGAATTCTGACAGTAGCACCTTTCACTACCAAACCCATAAGTTCTCTTATGGGCTCAGTAGGCATATTGAACGTAAATAGTGAAGGAAGTGGAGGGACAATTGAATGCCCCATGTTTTTCAACCACTGAAAGCCTTCTATTTTGGGACTTCCCCCAGTAGCAATGATGACTTTATCAAAAAAATATTTAGAATCTTCAAGGCACAAAGTATATCCCCTATTCTCTTTAATCAATTGCCTAACAACACTCTTCTTGATGATTCTGACATTCTGTATTCTAGCCTCATGCAAAAAACAATCTATGATGGTTTGAGAATCATCACTGATGGGAAACATCCGCCCATCAGATTCTGTTTTTAGACCAACACCTCTTTTAGAAAACCAAGCTATGGTATCCTTGGGTTGAAATTGATCAAAAGCCTTCTTCAATGGCTTGGCTCCCCTAGGGTAAGATTTTGAAAGGGAGTTGACCTGAAAACAAGCATGAGTAACGTTACAACGACCCCCGCCAGAAATTTTCACTTTGGACAAAAGCTTATCTGTCTTTTCAAAGATACTGACCTCTGCATCGGGATGATGTTCCTTAGCTGAAAAGGCAGCAAAAAAACCCGCTGCTCCTCCTCCAATTATAGCTACCTTCATAAAGCTAAAATAAAAGATATCAAACAAAAAACGACCACATTAGTGGTCGTTTTGTAGGATTAAATGGAATATTATGAATTGATCTTTCTCATTCTTAAACTCTCAGGCGTAACCTCTAAGTACTCATCTTCACTAATGTACTCCATGGACTCCTCGAGTGAAAAGACAATTTTTGGAGCAATCTTCATGGCATCATCTGAACCAGACTTCCTCATGTTGGTCAATTGCTTACCCTTAACAAGGTTCACTTCAAGATCATTATCTCTAGAGTGTTCTCCAACGACTTGACCTTTGTATATCACATCGGTAGGTGCAACAAAGAACCTTCCTCTATCTTGTAGTCTATTGATAGCAAAACCCGTTGCTGGTCCTTGTTCCATAGATATTAATGCCCCTTTCAATTTGGAATTTATCTCACCTTTAAATGGTAAGAACTCTCTAAAACGATGGGTCATAATTGCCTGACCTGATGTCGCAGTTAGCATATTATTTCTAAGACCTATCAATCCTCTGGAGGGAATATCAAATTCCAGATGTTGCAAATCACCTTTGGGTTCCATGATGAGTAAATCACCCTTTCGCTGTGTCACCAATTCAATTGCTTTACCGGAAAAATCTTCAGGCACATCAATGACTAAGGTTTCATATGGCTCACATTTAACACCTTCAATTTCTTTCTCGATAACCTGAGGTTTACCAACTTGTAGTTCATACCCTTCTCTACGCATGGTCTCTATAAGTACTGACAAGTGAAGAATACCTCTTCCAAAGACATTGAATTTATCTTCGGAGTCTGTTGTTTCTACTCGTAAGGCAAGATTTTTCTCTGTTTCTTTGAAAAGTCGATCTCTTAGGTGACGGGAAGTAACAAACTTACCTTCCTTACCAAAAAATGGAGAATTATTAATCGTAAATAGCATACTCATAGTAGGCTCATCAACAGATATCCTTGGAAGGGCTTCTGGGCTTTCTAAATCAGCCAGAGTATCACCAATTTCAAAATCATCTAAACCGATGATGGCACAAAGGTCTCCACTACGTACTTTATCAACTTCTGTTCTTCCTAGACCTTCAAAAACAAATAGCTCCTTGATGCGAACTTTTTTGTTAGAACCGTCTTTGCACAGCATGTAATCTTTACCTTTCTCTAAATCACCACGGAATACTCGACCAATCGCTATTCTACCCTTGAAGCTAGAGAAATCTAGAGAGGTAATTTGCATTTGTGGTGAACCTTCATGGTAAGGTGCTTCTGGAATCGTTTCTAAAACCGCATCCAAAAGAGGTATAATATTATCTGTAGGCTTTTGCCAATCGGTACTCATCCATCCTTGTTTGGACGAACCGTAGATCGTTACAAAGTCCAATTGATCTTCTGTTGCATCTAAATTGAACATTAAATCAAAAACCTGTTCTTGGACTATATCTGGCGTACAATTTTCTTTGTCAACTTTATTGACGACAACGATAGGCTTAAGTCCAAGTGAAATGGCCTTACCCAAAACAAAACGAGTTTGAGGCATGGCTCCTTCAAAAGCATCTACTAATAGTAGAACCCCATCAGCCATTTTCAAAACACGTTCTACTTCCCCACCAAAATCCGCGTGACCTGGAGTATCTAAAATATTAATTTTAACCCCTTTATAATTGGCCGCCACATTCTTAGATAGAATCGTAATTCCACGCTCTCTTTCTAAGTCATTATTGTCAAGAATGAGTTCCCCTGTGTCTTTTCTAGGGTCCATGATTTGACATTCATGAATGATTTTGTCAACTAAAGTAGTTTTACCGTGGTCAACATGGGCTATAATCGCAATGTTACGTATTGATTTCATCGTCAAAATTTAAGCTGCGAAATTACACAGAATAAATGACTAGCCGACTATAATTAAGACTTATTTGTAAGAATTATAATCTTTAACATGCGGTCAATTGAAAAAACAGAAAGTTCAACTTAAAAGGATTACTCAGTAACTCAATACGACTCTTGAGCTAATATCAAATCTATAATGTACTTATTCTGAAGAGAAAAGCTTAATAGTGAATTAACGCCCTCTAATTCCATTTTCCTGCAAATACTAAATCGATGGTTCTGAACCGTTTTACCACTCAAAAAGAGTTTTTCAGCAATCTCATTTGTACTCTTATTTTCCGAAATAAATCTTAACACCTTTTTCTCAGCATCAGTAAGCAGATTAATATACTTAACAATATTGCTACGCAAACCGTCTTTTCTGTTGTTGTAGAAACCCATAATATGAGGTGAAACAAACAATTCACCATTAATCACAGCTTTGATACTATTAACAATATCAGTTGACGCATTGTCTTTTAAAACATAACCGGATACACCATAATCCAGAGCTAAATTAAAGATGGCTTCGTTCTTATACATGGTAAGAATAATCACCTTTGTCTCTAATTTTAATTCTTTTATTTTACGTGTAACCTTTATCCCATCTAGGCCAGGCATAGCTATATCTAAAATAGAAATATGAGGTTTATTAATCGAGATCATTTCTAAGGCCTGTTCACCATTTGAAGCTACATAATCGACACGCATCCCATCACTGGATTCAATTATCGACACTAGACCTAACAAAAATATGGGATGATCATCAGCTATTAATATTTTTATTTCACTCATAAATTCATAATATTATTATTGATTAAAGATAAAAACTGCCTTGTTAAAACAAAAATCATTCTATTATTAATAGTTTAAAAATAAGAAAAGTGTCGAGAAAATCATAAAAACACTCGGTATATATAAAACATATGGAAACGACAGATAAATATAAACGCTTCACAAGGACCATTTCAACGCTTAAAATTCACAACACATTGCCTTTAAAGCTGTACTCATAGGGCGGGAAGACATAACATAATAAAGCAGTGAAAATAATAATCTCTGTAAATCTCAGAATTTCAAGCCAATAGAAATCACCTCTCTAAAAAAGCTTAAAAACTACAGTTGAAAAAGAAAATCTTTAATATATTCGCAGCCGAAATTGATTAAGCCGATGTAGCTCAGCTGGCTAGAGCAGCTGATTTGTAATCAGCAGGTCGTGGGTTCGAGTCCCTCCATCGGCTCATAGTTCTTAACAAATTTTTTATGTTTTTGAGGTGGGATACTCAAGCGGTCAACGAGGGCAGACTGTAAATCTGCTGGCTTAGCCTTCGAAGGTTCGAATCCTTCTCCCACCACTATATAAAACAAGCGAGAGTAGCTCAATTGGTAGAGCGTCAGCCTTCCAAGCTGAGGGTTGCGAGTTCGAGTCTCGTCTCTCGCTCAAGTCCCACAAACGATGTGGGACTTTTTTTTTACCCTTACTTTAATAAAATCAACTGAAGTGTATTAGGATGTAGTGAAAGAAATCTAAATGTCCTTTTTAGCAAACATTGATAATACTTTCCATTTTGCATTTTCCTTAAATCTTGATGAAGGTAGTTTAACCGCTTTTACCCGAACAACATCACCCAAAGCGTATCCTTTAGATTCTGCAAAACTAAAATTAATTGGAACTGAGCCTACATAATGGTCATTACCCTCTTCTCTTATACCATCTTCAACAACCTTGTAAACAGTTCTCTTAGGACGTTTATCTGATTTCTCTACATGAAGTGCCTTGTATTTAACCCCCTCATGATTGGCAACTCTTTGAAGTTTCAAACGAACAAAGTCACCGACTTTGAGATTCTTATCTCCAAAATATTTAAAAGCACCATGAACATCATCAGCAACAACAAACTCAGCTAAATCCTTGGCTAAATTCAAACCGTAAATAATTCCATTTTGCGCTTTCCAATCTTCAAAGACATAAGCAACGACTTCTTTAGATCTTCCGTAGCAATAGGATGAAACACTTATTTCACGTTTTGCATTTTCATACCACGACTCATTGGCGAAAGCCTGCCATTCTTCAGAACTGTTTTTCCCAAGTTCTCTCTGAGTATTCGTAATTGATTGATGTAAAGATTTGGCAACGACAAATTCTTTTTCTTTCAATAATAAGTAGAACAATTTTGTCTGTGAACGCAACAATTGCCCGGGATGTGCATGACAAATAACCGTTTTACATAATGCTTGTATTTTTCGCTCTTTGTCATTAAGAATCTCAGAAAGCAATTCCCAAGCTAGATGTTCTTTACTCCTCTTCTTCAAATAAGAAAGAATCGCTTGTTCCGCTTTTTTATGATCCTCTAAAGCCAAGTATGACTTGGCTTTGTAATAGTTAATATACGGGATGTTGGTGTAGTGCTCACCGACAAAATCCAGTTCCTCCAATAAAATATTAATGTCACTGGAATTGACATTCTTCTGATTGGTAAGATACTTCGACATGGTAAGAAGAAGAAGCTCTCCTAAAGAAGGTTTTTTCTCACCATCCTCATTAATGGCCTCAAAATGATTGGAAGGGAGGTGGCGAACTCGGAGTTTGAGAAGAACTCTGATGTATGAGTCATTTAAATCTTTAGTCTCAAGAACAGAACTCACTATGAATGTAAAAAGGCTAGTACCGCTTGGCAACTCTACATCGATAATAACATCGTAAAGCTGATCAAAAACTTCAGCTGGTGCTTCGGCACGAGTTAATTCCTTAATAAATTTCCCAACCTGCCACATGATGTTCTCATGAATAACAGAATCACGCTTAGGTATATTTAATGCATAAAACTCGTTCAGGTAGTTGAAAAAAGAAGCTGATTGTACCAGATAACAATTCTTTTGAAGAAGATCCGTTAGCACACGTGCTAAATCTTGCTTGACCAGATTTTGGTCTGGCTTGGCCTTTAAACGTTCTTTAGCCATTTCATAGGCTTGGAAAATTTCTCCTTCTCTTCTCAGTTCGTCAATCACAGACATAAAAAAATCATTTGTGCATGCAAATCTACAAAAAGCATTGGTACGATTACTCGATCAAGAAACTATCTTTTGTAATAAACATGGATAATTGTGATAAAGTACTGGCTTGAAGTATTGAAGAAAAACAGTACGGATTTACAAGCTCTAATACTTGAAGTTATTTGAATATGTTAAATTCATATATTTGCTATTCCTAAAATTAGATGAGTACCATGGACACAGAAGAAACAAAGAGGACAGAGCCTATCGTCGATAAAGAAAACATCGAAATAGAAAAAACCGATGAATCTTTAAAAAGCAATGAAATTGCAGACGCTATAGATTTCACGAAACTTGATACAGAATCGTTAATATCGAAGCTACAATCTCTTCTAGATTCGGCTCCCATACAATCTATGAAGGCTCACATCGATGAAGCCAAAAAAATATTTTACGACCGAAGTAACGAAGCTTACAAAAAAGCCTTAGAAGCATTCAAAGCTGAGCATAACCTTTCTGAAGCAGATGAACCCGAGAACTTTGATTTCATCTACCCACAAACGGAAGACTTTAAAAAGGTGTTGAAAAACTACAAAACGCTCAGAGATGCCTATTACGGAGACTTAGACAAGCAGATGAAAAGCAACCTCAAGGTCAAGCTTGAGTTGATTGAAGAGTTGAAGGGGCTTATCAATGCCGATGAAAAAATCAAAGAAACTTTTGAGCATTTCAAAAACATACAGGAAAAATGGAAATCAGCTGGGCAAGTTCCGAAATCTGAGTTAGACAATCTCTGGAAAACCTATCACCATCACGTAGAAAACTTCTTTGACTACTTGAGAATTAACAATGATCTCAGAGACATTGAATTCAAAAGAAACTTAGAGAAAAAAACCAGCCTATGTGAAAAAGCTGAAACCATTGTTGATGAAGATAATTTAGATTTGTCTTTTGGGATTCTTCAAGAACTTCACGAGCAATGGAAGGAAATTGGCCCTGTAGGTAAAATAGACAGAGAATCTATATGGAAACGTTTCCAAGAAGCTACTAAGCTCATTCACAAAAAACGAAATGATTACTACGAAAAAAGAAAAGAATCTTTCGAGGAAAACTTCCAAGCGAAATTAGCCCTTTGCGAAACAGTAGAAAATGTTGACTATACGCTTTTAACGCATCACAACAAGTGGCAAAAGCAATCTGAAAGCATCAAACAATTAAGAGAAGATTGGAAAAAAATCGGCCCAATAAGTAGAGAGCAAAACGACAAATCTTGGACAAGATTCATAAGCGCAATAAAACTTTTTAACTCCAAGAAAAACGATTTTTACAAACAGCTGAAACAAAATCAAAAAGATAATTTAGCTGTAAAGCTAGAGATTGTTGAAAAAGCAGAATCCTTAGCAAAAAGTACGGATTGGAAAGAAACTTCAAACACCTTGAAGAGATTACAAAGTGATTGGAAAAAATCGGGTATGGCATCCAAAAAAGAGTCAGATGCTCTTTGGAAACGTCTTAAAACAGCTTGCAACACTTTCTTTGACAATCTTAAAAAACAACAATCTATAGAGGATGAAAAGTTAGCTTCACACCTTGAAGCAAAGCAAAGTTTTTTAAAACAAGTTGAAGCTTTCAAAAACACAGGAGACACTAAGAAAGACATTGAAACCATTAAAGGTTTTATAAGTTCTTGGAAAGAACTCGGAAAAGTCCCTCGAAAAAATATAAAATCCATCGAAGGCTCATTCCGAAAACTGATTGATTCATTCTTTGAACAATTGGATATTGATAAAGCGGAAAAGCGTGACATTCAATTCAAATCTAAAATTGAATCTATTGTGGCTGAAGATGATCAATCCAAATTAAGTGAAGAATTATACAAACTACAACAAGAGTCTAAAAAATGTAAAGAGGAGTTAACTCTACTGGAAACTAATATTGGCTTTTTCAAACATGCTAAAGATGATAACCCTTTGCTTTTAGATGTCAAAAAAAATATAGAAAAGCAAAAAGAAAAACTTCTTACTATCAAATCCAGAATGGCCTTTGTGAAAAGTTTTTAACCCATCAAAGCATTCCACAATGGAATGCTTTTTTTTAAGATCTAATGAACTTCGAACTCGTTTCAAAATTTCAACCCACAGGGGACCAACCACAAGCCATCAAGGAAATTGTTGAGGGGTTAAATCAAGGCGTTGAAAACCAAACACTTCAGGGGGTTACTGGTTCAGGAAAAACCTTTACGATGGCTAATGTCATCAAAGAAGTTAATCGTCCCGCATTAATTCTATGCCATAACAAAACCCTAGCTGCACAGCTGTACGGAGAATTCAAACAATTCTTCCCGAACAATGCCGTTGAATACTTTGTATCCTATTACGACTATTACCAACCGGAAGCTTACATACCTCACTCAGGACTGTATATTGAGAAAGATTTATCTATCAATGATGAAATTGAAAAACTCAGATTAAGTGCTTCTTCTTCTTTGTTATCGGGCCGAAGAGATATCATTGTAATCTCATCAGTATCTTGTATATATGGTATTGGTAACCCCGATGAATTTAGTAAAAATGTCATCGAATTGGAAAAGGGACAAGTACTGAATCGTCAGGAACTACTGCTGGCTCTAGTAGCTTCACTCTATTCAAGAACAGAAACTGAATTAGAACGTGGTCAATTTAGAGTAAAAGGTGACTGTGTGGATATTTTCCCAGCCTACTCAGATTTTGGTTTACGTGTTTTATTTTGGGATGACGAAATTGAATCTCTAGAGTCCTTTGACCCTATTAGCGGACAAAAAATTGATGTTTTTGACAAACTAAACATTTACCCAGCCAATATATTTGTTACTTCTAAAGATCGTTTGGATGTTGCTAAACATGACATTCGTACCGACCTTATCAAACAAGTGGATTATTTTAAGGAAATCGGAAAACATCTTGAAGCAAAACGATTGGAGGAACGAGTAAACTTTGACCTAGAAATGATTCAAGAATTGGGATACTGCTCAGGTATAGAAAATTATTCTCGCTATTTAGACGGTCGAAGTCCGGGTTCCAGACCCTTCTGTCTATTAGACTATTTCCCGGATGATTTCATGCTATTTGTCGACGAAAGTCATGTTACTCTTCCACAAGTAAGAGCCATGTACGGAGGAGATAGATCACGAAAGGAAAATCTGGTTGAATATGGCTTTAGACTACCTTCGGCAATGGACAACCGCCCCTTAAAATTTGATGAATTTGAAGGGGTTGTCAGCCAAACTGTATTTGTAAGTGCTACACCTGCAGATTACGAACTTGAACAATCTGAGGGTGTTATCGTTGAACAAATCATTCGTCCGACTGGGCTTATAGATCCCATTATTGAAATTCGTCCTTCGCAAAATCAAATCGACGACCTTTTGGAAGAAATCACCAAACGTGTTGAAGATGACGAACGAATCTTAGTGACTACGCTTACCAAAAGGATGGCCGAGGAACTAACTCTATATCTCACAAAATATTCAATACGTTGTAGATATATTCATTCTGATGTAGATACCCTAGAACGTGTTGAAATTATGCGTGATTTGCGTTTGGGAACCTTTGATGTGCTCATTGGAGTAAACTTACTCAGAGAGGGCTTAGATTTACCCGAAGTTTCATTAGTTGCTATTTTAGATGCCGATAAGGAAGGTTTTTTACGATCTCAACGCTCTCTTACTCAAACCGTAGGTAGGGCAGCCAGACATATAAAAGGAAAGTCCATATTCTATGCGGATAAGATTACAGATTCCATGCAAAGAACCATGGACGATAACGATCGAAAGAGAAGTCTGCAAATCAAATACAACGAAACCCACAACATTACGCCTTATGCGCTCAAAAAATCGAAAGAGAGTATTATGGAACAAACAGTAGTGGTTGGGAAAAGTTACAATCAAGCGGCAGAGCCAGAATCAACACTTACAGTTAATGAGGATGACATCAAATACCTCACAGAAGAAAACAAACGCAAAAAAATAAACGAGTTACGTAGAGCCATGGAGAAAGCGGCAAAGGATCTCGATTTTATGGAAGCTGCTCGACTACGTGATTTGATTAAAAAGTTCAATGCATAACTAAAAACACACCATTTGTTAAAGGGTAATAACTCTGGCATCTATTAAGCAGAGAATCTTTACATTGTATTTATATTATAAAGTTATAATCTATGAAACAATTCTTAAAAATAACATTGGCCTCATCTATAGGTCTACTCATTGGAGTGTTCTCACTGATCCTAATCGTCTCCGTACTTGCTTCGAGTGGCGAATCAAAAAAAATAACTCTTGATGAGGAACACATTCTGCATTTAAAACTTCATGGAAACATCCAGGACCGTGTTCAAGAAAGTCCTTTTGAAATCGAAGGACTCATGGGTGAAGAAGCTAGCAACATTGGTTTGAATACGATTCTTAGCAATATCAAAAAAGCTAAAACGGACGAAAACATAAAAGGCATCTATCTTGACCTTGGGTTTCTGAATGCGGGCTTCGCGACGCTTGAGGAAATAAGAAACGTATTGTTAGACTTTAAAGAATCTGGAAAATTCATTGTTAGCTATTCTGAAATATACACACAAAGAGCTTACTACTTAGCTTCGGTAGCCGATGATATATGCATTTATTCAGAAGGAGCACTTGAACTCAAAGGACTCAACAGCACAGCCGTTTTCTTTACAAATGCCTTAAAAAAAATCGGGGTAGAACCTCAAATCATTCGACATGGGAAGTTTAAAAGTGCTGTAGAACCTTTTATGCTCACTGAAATGAGTGAAGCCAACCGAGAACAAGTAAAAACCTTTGTGAATTCCATTTGGGAACAATTTCTCAAGAATGTAGCCACAGAGAGAAACCTAAAAATTGAGCAAGTCAACAAGATGGCCAATAATTTAGAGGTCAAGACAGCTCTCGATGCGTATGATTTAGGCTTGGTTAATCATCTATTCTACAAAGACGAGTTACAAAACTACTTTGCGACTCTCATGGAAAAAGAAAATGAAGATGAAGTGAAATTCCTAAGTCTCAAAAAATACAATCGTGTTCAAAATGAAAATATAGGCGAAAAACTAAAAAAAGATAAAATTGCCGTCATTTACGCTCAAGGAGAAATATTGTCAGGTCAAGGTAATCAAACCACAATTGGATCAGAACAAATCTCTAAAACCATCAGAAAAGCCAGAAAAGACAACAAAGTAAAAGCCATTGTACTTCGTGTGAATTCACCAGGTGGTAGTGCCTTGGCTTCTGACGTTATCTGGAGAGAAATGAAACTGGCACAAGAGGAAAAACACGTGGTAGTTTCTATGGGTGATGTTGCCGCATCCGGAGGTTATTATATTTCATGTGCTGCAGACAAAATATACGCTTCTCCAAATTCAATTACCGGATCCATAGGCGTATTTGGTATATTAATGAGTTTTGAAGAGTTACTTACGGATAAACTAGGACTTACTTTCGATCAGGTAAAAACCAATAAATATGCCGATATCGGAAACCCAAACCGTCCATTAACTAGCGATGAATATGATATTATTCACGAAAGTGTCGTTCGCATCTACGATGATTTCATCTCAAAAGTAGCTGAGGGTAGAGACATGAGTAGGACTGAAGTTGATGACATAGGTCAAGGACGCGTTTGGACAGGCTCAAATGCAATGAAAATCAATTTAATAGATGAATACGGCGGATTAGATGATGCTATTCTAGGTGCTTCAAAATTGGCAAACATGACCGATTACCGAATTTATGAAATGCCAAAACAAAAAAATCCTTTCCAAATACTTTTAACCCAGCTTGAAGAAGAAGTGAAAATCTCATGGGTAAAATCCCAATTAGGAGACCAATACAAATACTACAAAACGCTCGAGAACTTGAAAGACTTGAATGGCGTACAAGCAAGAATGCCCTATCAGTTTGTGATTGATTAAAAACACCCCCTCCATTTGAACACCGAAAAATCTAGAAAAATATACCTATACTTAGCCGCGATATTCATCGCGGCTTTAGTGGTGTGCAACCTCATCGCCAATAAATTCATTACAATAGATTTGGGCTTCAAGACTTTTGTTATTTCTGCAGGAGTACTCCCCTACCCACTTACTTTCTTGATTACGGACATACTCTCTGAGATCTATGGAAAGAAGAAAACCACCCGCATCGTTTGGGCAGGGTTTGCTGCATCCATTTTTGTTTTAGGAACGCTCCTTCTCGCTCAGCAGTTCTCGGCCATTGAAGGTTCTCCAGTAAATGATGAGACCTTTAATAAAGTCTTCGGGAATTCCTGGAGGGTCATCTTTGCTTCCATGACCGCCTATCTCTGTGCACAGATCATTGATGTGCGTATTTACCATTTCTGGAAACAAAAAACTACTGGGAAACACCTCTGGCTTAGAAATAATTTCTCAACGGTATTTTCTCAACTTGTAGACACAAGTTTGGTCGTAATTGTATTATTTGTAGGAATAAGATCAAATACTGAAATCTTACAATTAATTATTGATGGATGGATTTTTAAAATGCTATGCGCATTTATTGATACTCCACTACTTTATGCCTCTACTGCTTTTATTCGTAAAAAATTAGGCCTGAAGTTTGCTGAAGAGATTAGATAATTATTAATTGACACTTACATCGTTAAGTTAAAACCCTAAAATAATCATGAATAAAATTACTTTAACCGCAGTCGTAACAATGCTTTGCATGACTTTATACGCGCAAGAAATCATCACCAACAAAAAGGGAAGTAAATATGAATTCAAGGTTGTAACCGACATAGAAGCAACAGAAGTTCAAAGTCAAGGAAGAACGGGAACCTGCTGGAGTTTTTCGGCATTGTCATTCATAGAATCTGAGATCATGCGTTTGAGCGGTGAAAAACACGAGTTGTCAGAAATGTTCATTGTACACAACACCTATTCAGACAAGGCGGAACAATATATTAGAATGCATGGTAATTTAAATTTTGGTCCCGGAGGAGCCTTTCACGATGTAAGTGAAATGATTAAAGAACACGGAATCGTACCTTTAGAAGCCTACTCCGGAAACCCTAGCAACGAAGAAAAATTTAACCACGGCGAAATGGACCACGTTCTTTCGGGTATGGTTGAAGCTGTTGTTGATGCAAAACAAAAAACCTTAACTCCTTTATGGAAGCCAGCCTACGAGGCTGTATTGGACACCTATTTGGGTGAAATACCAGAAAAATTCAACTATAAAGGAAAAGAATACACTCCAAAATCATTTGCAAAGTCTTTAAACTTTAATGCTGACGATTACGTATTCATCGCTTCCTTCACACACCATCCATTCTATGAAGAATTTGTTCTTGAAGTTCCGGACAACTGGATGATGAAATCTGTGTACAATGTTCCCATGGAAGAAATGATGGAAATTATTGACCATGCATTGATGAATGAATATTCAATCGCCTGGGCATCTGACGTCTCTGAAAAAGGCTTCTCATTCCGTGATGGTTTAGCTTTGGTTCCTATAGACGAAACAAAAATCAAAAAATCAGGAGAAGACAATAAAAACTTCTCGGATGCAGGAGCTGAAAAGAAAAGCTCCATTTTTGATGCACCCTGCGAAGAACAAAAAATAACTCAAGAGATGCGTCAAATTGCCTTTGACAACTACGAAACTACCGACGACCACGGAATGCATATAACAGGTATTGTAGAAGATCAAATAGGTAAAAAATACTACATCGTCAAGAACTCTTGGGGAACCAAACACAACGATTGTGATGGATACTTCTACGCTTCTGAAGCATTCGTAGAATACAAGACGATGGATATCATGTTGCACAAAGATGCACTTCCAAAAAAAATTCGCAAGAAATTAGGAATCAAATAAATAGTAGGCACAAAAAAATCCCCTGTTTAAGGGGATTTTTTGATTTCCAATTTTATGTGAAAAAACTACTTATTAATAGTTTTCTCTTCCCGAAAAGTGAAAAGCACCTTCAATAGCCGCATTTTCATCGGAATCAGAACCATGAATTGCATTAGCTGCAATTGACTCAGCATACATTTTACGGATGGTACCTTCAGCTGCTTCAGCAGGATTTGTAGCACCAATCAACGTACGGAAATCGTCAACCGCATTATCTTTTTCTAAGATTGCAGAGACAATAGGACCTGAAGTCATGTATTCAACCAATTCACCAAAGAAAGGTCTCTCAGAATGAATCGCGTAAAACGCCTCAGCGTCTACTTTTGATAATTGAGTCATTTTCATTGCTACAATTCTAAATCCTGCAGCATTGATCTTCTCTAAAATAGCACCAATGTGTCCGTTTTGAACTGCATCAGGCTTTAGCATAGTAAATGTTCGGTTCGTTGCCATTGTTTCGTTTTTATTCGCGGCGAAAATAAGTAAAATCTTTTAGATAAAATAAAGTACTAAGTATTAGGTACTAGGAATTGATAATTGACAACATAAAACCCATCACTCATCACTCTCATAATAAATCATTAAATTTGCAGCTTATGAAAAATCACAACTACGAGGCATTACAAGAAGAGCTTAAAAAGCAACCTAACATACTGATTACCACACACCGTGGTCCTGATGGCGATGCCATGGGGTCCTCGCTGGCATTGTATCAGGTGTTAAAAGCACAGGGATATGAAGTGTCTGTGGTGGTTCCCAACAGCTACCCAAAGTTTTTACATTGGTTGCCCTGTAATAAGGAAGTTGTAGAGTTTGAAGGAAATGAAGAAAAAGCACAAGCTTTAATTGATGATGCAGAATTAATATTCTGTTTAGACTTCAATGATTTAAGTAGGACAGATATGATGTCTGAGTCTTTACAAAATAGTACTGCTACATTCGTCATGATTGATCACCATCAGGATCCTAGTGATTTTGCAAATATCATGTTTTCTGCTCCCGGTATATCATCTACTGCTCAATTGGTTTATGAATTTAACGAACAAATGGGTTGGAATAAATTGCTGACAGTAGATATTGCTCAATGTATTTACACAGGATTAGTTACAGATACGGGATCATTCCGTTTTTCATCCGTAGATACCAGAACCCATGAAATTGCCGCAAAACTGATAGAACTTGGTCTTGAACAAGCTGACATCCACCAAAAGCTTTTCGATAACAATAAGGAGAGTAGACTAAAATTATTGGGCTATTGTTTGAGTGAAAAACTAGAGGTATTACCCGAATATCACACGGCAGTGATGAGTCTGAGTCAAGAAGAATTGGATCAATTTAACTTTGTAAAAGGAGACACTGAGGGATTTGTTAATTATGCACTATCCATTGATGGGGTCATTTTGACAGCTTTCTTTGTTCAAAATGAAAACAAAGTTAAAATCTCCTTCCGAAGTTTAAATGATTTTCGCGCCAACCTACTTTCCAAAAAACACTTTAAGGGCGGCGGACACATCAATGCAGCTGGAGGGATATTTGAAGGGAGTTTAGAGGAAGCAATCCATAAATTCAAAACCCTATTACCGGACTATAAAAAAGAGCTTATAGCGAATCGTTAAATCGCATCATACCCGAAAGAATTAAAGTATCTTCGCTTGATAAAACAACACTTAACAATTAAACAAATGAAAAAAATAATTTTCGCATGTGGACTATTGTTCGGATTAGGAGCTCAATCTTGTGCTTCTAAGGCTGATCAACCCAAAGCAAATGATGAAATTGAAAAAACCGCTGAAATACTAAGTCCAAAATCCATTGAGGACAAAGGATTATTTGCACAAATAAACACCAACAAAGGAACCATCAATTTAGTTCTTGAATTTCAAAGAACACCTTTAACAGTAGCTAACTTTGTTGCTTTGGCTGAAGGGACTATGGAAAATGATGAAAAGAACATTGGAACCCCCTACTATGACGGGCTAAAGTTTCACAGAGTCATTAAAGATTTTATGATTCAAGGAGGGTGTCCACAAGGAATTGGTTCTGGAGATCCAGGTTACAAATTTGCCGATGAATTTCATCCTAACTTAAGTCATTCTAGAGCGGGTATCCTATCCATGGCTAATTCGGGGCCAGCTACAAATGGTTCTCAATTTTTCATAACACACAAGGAAACACCATGGCTCGACGGGAAACATACCGTATTTGGTCATGTCATCGATTCTTTATCTCAATCGGTTGTTGACAATATAGAAAATAACGACACTATTTTATCCGTAAAAATTCTTAGAAAAGGTCGTTTGGCAAAAAAGTTTGATGCGCCCAATGTATTTATTGAGCAGAAAGCGGAATTGGCTCGTATCGCTGAAGAAAAAGAAGCGGCAGCAAAGGCTGAAATTGCAGAGCTTACTTCTAAAGCAACTAAAACTGAAAGCGGGCTAATGTATGTTATGGACAAAGAAGGTCAAGGAGATCTTCCTAAAGCAGGTGATATTGTGAAAGTTCATTACACAGGTAGTCTCAAAAATGGAACCGTGTTTGATTCATCCGTTAAAAGAGGTACACCCATAGAATTTCCCGTTGGCGTAGGAAGAGTTATAAAAGGATGGGATGAGGGTATTTCCTTACTTACTGAAGGCGGAAAAGCCACCTTAATTATCCCATCTGATCTTGCATACGGTCAACAAGGTGCTGGAGGAATTATCCCTCCTAATGCCACATTGATTTTTGAAGTAGAATTGATTGAAATCGTTAAATAAAAAAGAAACAAAATGAAAGACGGATTATACGCCGAAATTCAAACCAACAAAGGAAATATTCTTTTGTCATTAGAATTCGAAAAATGTCCTATGACAGTAGCCAACTTTGTAGGCTTAGCTGAAGGGAATATCCCAAACAAAGAAAAAGAAGAAGGGACTCCCTACTATGATGGATTGAAATTTCATCGCGTGATTGATAACTTCATGGTACAAGGTGGTTGTCCAAAAGGGTCAGGTGTTGGAGGCCCAGGTTACAACTTCCCGGATGAATTTCATCCTGAATTAAAACATACAGGCCCAGGAATATTATCTATGGCCAATGCAGGACCAGGAACTAATGGTTCTCAATTCTTCATCACTCATGTAGCTACCGATTGGCTCGATAATAAACATACCGTTTTTGGAAAAGTTTTAGAGGGAATGGATGTTGTTAATGCCATCGCTCAAGATGATGTACTTGAAAAAGTAAACATCAAGAGAATCGGTGATGCTGCAAGTGCTTTTGATGCTCCAACAATATTTGCTAACGAAGTGAACAACTTTGAAACCAAGCAAAAAGAAAAAGAGAAAGGTGCTGCTCTGGGCCTAAAAAAACAAATTGATGAGAAATATCCCAATGCCCGCACCACAGAGTCTGGTTTAATCATCGCAAATGAAGTTGAAGGATCGGGAATGCAAGCAATTGTCGGAAAAACAGTTTCAGTTCATTATACAGGGCGACTTATGGACGGAACTGTATTTGACTCTTCTATAGAACGTGGAGACCCTATTGACTTTCCTTTAGGAGCCGGAAGAGTCATCAAAGGATGGGATGAAGGTATTGCTGAACTCAAAGTTGGTGGTAAAGCTACTTTTGTAATTCCATTTCATTTGGCTTATGGTGAAAGGGGATACCCTCCCGTAATCCCTGCTAAAGCTACCTTAGAGTTTGATGTAGAATTAGTTAATGTGAAATAAAATCAAGAGCAATAGTTCATAAAACCCCACATTCATGTGGGGTTTTTCATTAAACACAATTTGCATATATTTACGCTTTGATCGTGAAAAAGAACAACAATGAATAAATACCTACTTATAATCGCTTCGGCTCTATTGCTCAACACAAATACTTCTTTTGCCCAAAAGAACAATCGAGCTCAAGAATCATCAAATTTGATTGCGGGACCTATGCTATCGTACATAGACAACTATCATGCACAAATGTGGATGTTGGTCTCTAAAAATACTGAAGAAATCATCATCAAATTAGAGAACTTCGACGAAAGTAGAAGTCAAGAATTGGTTTACGACATTACAGACCCTAAAAGCTACAACAACTCTGCATGGTATGATTTCCATATTTCAGATTACAACAACGGTGAAGAAATCCCTGTAGTTTTAACGCTTGAAGAATTAATCCCAGATACTGAATACCATGTAGAAGTCTACCTAGACTCTGTATTGGTTGAAGAAGAAATGGATATATACACCCCTCGAAATTACCTAGCTGATACCTATTTCCTTTTAGGACACAGCTTAAACATCTCTGACAACAATGATGACGGTGATAGAATTCTCAATACCATGTCCGGTGTAGCATCTGACTTTATGGTATGGATGGGTAACAATATCTACTTGAATAGTCAAGAAGGCAACTCCTTCAAGAGCATTCTCGAAAAATATAAGTCCATCAGAAAAAGAGAAAATGTAAACAACTTTTTGAAGCTAACTCCACAGATAGCTACCTGGAATAAGATGGATTTTGGCGTAAAAACTTCGGATACTCGATACGCCCTAAAAGACTCTTCATTAATGGCCTTTAACATGTTTTGGCCAAATGCACCTAAAAAGGTTTACAATTACACCTTTAGAGAATATGGTGTTTACAAGCGTTTTGACTATGAAGATATCGAGATCTTTATGTTAGACAATCGCATGTTCAAAACTTCTTTAAACGACCCTGATCCGGAGATACTTGGAGCCGATCAAATGACTCGATTTATCAATGAAATTACAGCATCTAATGCTACGTTTAAATTTATCATAACAGGAAATAGCATTTTGTCTGATGGTGTCGACACTGAGCCTTTTAAAGCTTACTCTAAAGAATATGATGAGTTGATGCAAAGATTACATCTTTCTAGAATTGATGGCGTTGTATTTGTTACAGGCGATACTGACAATACAGAATTGCTATCTTCGAGTAGAGAAAATGCCTACCCGCTCTATGAAATGCAATTTCCAGGATTAAGTGCTGACGGCAGTTTTGGCGGAAACTTTGCACGTATAAAGGTGGAAGGAGATTACCGAAAAAGAATCTGTACTCTGGAAGTCTACAATGAATCAGGTGCAGAAGTCTTCAAAAAGAAAATTCACCAATCGGAAGTATCCTACTAAAAATCTATTCTGCTTTAGTCCTCAAATTCTGAGGTGAAATGAAATTTCACCTGAGGAAACTTTTGCTCAGCCATTTGTATGGTGAATGCCGAATCTGCTAAAAATACATCCCTACCAAATTTATCGATAGCCATTGAGCGGTATTTCACTTTTTTAAATTCCTCGAGCTGCTCTTTATCACTACAAGAGATCCAGCAAGCTTTATAAACATTGTGATTTTCATAAGTACAAGAAGCTCCATACTCGTGTTTCAAACGGTATTGAATAACTTCAAACTGAAGTGCACCAACAGTACCAATTAACTTTCGGCCGGTCGTCTTCATAACAAACAACTGAGCAACCCCCTCATCCATCAACTGGTCTATGCCCTTAGCCAACTGCTTGGACTTCATCGGGTCGGCATTATTAACGTAACGGAACATTTCTGGAGAAAAACTAGGTATTCCTTTGTAGTGAATGATCTCTCCTTCAGTAAGGGTATCTCCAATTTTAAAGTTACCCGTATCATGAAGTCCAACAATATCTCCAGGAAAAGCCTCTTCTACAATAGATTTTTTTTCAGCCATAAAAGCCGTAGGACTGGAAAATTTAATATTGCGATCCAATCGGATGTGTTTGTAATTTGTATTTCTGTGAAACTTTCCAGAAACAATTTTCACAAAAGCCAATCGATCTCGATGTTTAGGATCCATGTTGGCATGAATCTTAAAAATAAATCCCGTAAACTTCTCTTCATAGGGATCAACCACTCTTTCTTCAGATTCTTTGGGTAAAGGAGAAGGCGCAATATCTAAAAAACAATGTAAGAGTTCTTGAACACCAAAAGTATTGATGGCCGAACCGAAAAAAACGGGAGAAATAGCTCCATCTAAATAAACAGACCTATCGAATACAGGGTAAACAGATTCAACAAGCTCAACCTCTTCGCGAAGCATCTCAGCATCTTCTTCACCAATTTGATGATCCAGTTCTGAATCTGTAATATCTGAAATTGCAACCGTCTCGGAAACACGCTCCGTTGAATTGGGCGTATACAAAATAAGACTCTTATCGTATAAATTATAAACTCCCTTTAAATCAGGTCCCATTCCAATGGGCCAAGTTAAAGGGCGCACTTTAATGCCTAACTTTCCTTCAATTTCATCCAAAAGATCAAAGGCGTCTTTACCTATACGATCCAACTTATTGATGAAAACAATAATCGGTGTTTTTCGCATTCGACAAACTTTAACCAGTTTTTCAGTTTGCGGTTCCACACCTTTAGCAACGTCTATAACAACAATTACAGAATCTGCAGCTGTTAATGTTCGAAAAGTATCTTCGGCGAAATCCTGGTGACCAGGCGTATCTAGAATGTTGATTTTCTTTCCTAAATACTCAAAACCCATTACGGAAGTTGCTACAGAAATTCCTCTTTGACGTTCAATTTCCATAAAATCAGAGGTAGCTGTTTTCTTGATTTTATTCGATTTTACAGCTCCGGCTACATTGATAGCTCCTCCGTATAAAAGCAATTTCTCGGTAAGCGTTGTTTTACCCGCATCTGGGTGTGATATGATTGCAAAGGTTCTCCTCCGCTCTATTTCTTCCTCAAACTTCATCAGCAAATTCTAATCAATGTCTCATCAAATTCAACAACATCCCCCTTCCTCAACTTCAAGCGCTTTCGTGTATCAAATTCACCGTTATAACGAACAAAACCATCAGCAATCAAACTATTGGCTTGACCCCCACTTTCTACAAGCGATAAAATTTTCAGAAGTTTATTGAGTTCTATAAACTCTTTAGTTAGTGTAAACTCTAGTTCTTGCATACGTTTTGGCTTAGCATTTGCAAATATATTTAAATTGAGAGCACAGATGCTTTTTACCATTTATTTTAATGAAAAAATTATATTTGCTAGAATCAAAATACAAATCATGAAAATCCTGAATTTTATAGTTAGCCTTTGCTGTTTTGCTAATGTTGTTACGGCGCAAAATTATTCCATTTTTGGAAAAGTAGACGGAATGTCAGACGGTGAAGTCTTATTGGGTTACTACTACGGTGACAAGCAGTATGTAAAAGATACTGTGAAATCACATCACGGTTTTTTTCATTTTGAATCCGAAGAAAATCTTGAAAGCGGTGTGTATTTTATTTTACTTCCTGAAAAACAACATTTTCAAATTATACTTGATGAAACAAGAAATTTCAGTTTTGAAACCGATGTAAATGATCTCGTTGGATCTATGGATGTAAAGGGTTCCGTTGAAAATCAACTATTTTACAAATACCAAAAATTCACGCAACAAAAAAGCATAGAAGCAAATCCCATTAAAAAAGCCTTAAAATCGGTAAAAAAAGCCTCTAAGAAGCATAAAAAGCTAAGCAAAGAACTGGAATCCATCAATAAAGAAGTTACTGAATTCAAGTTGGATTACATCAAAAACCATCCTTCCACCTTTTTTGTGAAACTACTCAAAGCTATGGAACCCGTTTATATCCCTGAACCATCAAAAGATAAAAACGGAGAAATAGATGAGGAATTTCAATACAACTATTTCATGAGCCATTATTGGGATCATGTTGACCTGAGTGACGACCGCATGATTCGAACGCCTATTTTCCATAATATCATGCAGAAATACTTGGATGAACATACCCTACAAATCCCAGACTCAATTAATAAGTCCTTAGACACACTTATTAATAAAGCTCGGGCGAGTCAAGAACTCTTTAAATACATTATTAACTGGTCTACACACCATTATGAATCTTCGAAGATCATGGGACAAGATGCTGTTTTTGTTCACCTGGTATTTACCTATTTCGTTACCAGACAAACACCATGGATTGATGAAGTTCAGCTAACAAACATCATCAACAAAGCGATGAGAATCAGTCCTAATCTGATAGGATCAAAAGCACCCTACATTCGCATTCCCGACGATAAAGGAATCCAACAAGACCTTCATAAAGTTGACGCAACTTTTACCGCTCTATTTTTCTACGATCCGGATTGTGGCCACTGTAAAGAAGAAACTCCTAAAGTAAAAGAAATAATTGCCTCTTATGCCGACAAAGGAGTCAAAGTGTATGCGGTTTGTACAGAGTTTGATGAAGAAATGTGGAAGAAATTCATTCAAGAACAGGAAATCGAGGACTGGATTAACGTGATTGATTTAGAAAATACATCTAACTTTAGAGGAAAGTACAATGTAATGGGCACACCACGTTTGTTTTTATTAGACGCCAAGAAAAAAATCATTGCCAAACAAATCGATTCTAAATTATTGGGAGAAATTCTTGAAAATGAATTTAAATTACTTGAGTCAAATAATTAGATGTCAATAAAGAAAAAAGCCCTCGCTGTTGCGAGGGCTTTTTTATATCTAAGAAATTCGTATATCATCTTAAGCACCTGCTTCTGGAGCAGCTGCACTCGTAACCGTTAATTGATTGATGTCTCTATCAAATAGATACAATCCACCCTTGTCATCACCAATGAGTTTGAGCTTATCGAGTATGGTACGTGCCAAAGCCTCTTCCTCAATTTGTTCGGAAACGTACCATTGTAGGAAGTTTTGTGTGGTATAATCACGATTTTCATAACAAATATGAACCAGCTTGTTAATGGAATCAGTCACCATAACTTCATGATCTAAAAAATCCTGAAACACATGCGTCAGACAATCAAATATTTTAAGGGGTTCTTTAACAGCGGGTATCAGTGCATGACCACCTCTCTCATTTACATACTTAACTAGCTTAAGCATGTGTTGTCTTTCTTCATCAGATTGACTGTAGAAAAAATTGGAAACACCTTCATATCCCTTTGAATCAGCCCAAGATGCCATAGCTAAATACAAATGAGACGCGTTAGCTTCTGCTAATATTTGCTTATTTAAAGCAGCTTCTATTTGTTTATTAATCATAACCTTGTGTTTTTAATCGTTATACAAATTTACGACTAAACTCATAGAATTTATCTAATAACATGAGTTTTTGAGTAATTTATATTCGGTCTAACTATTAATTAGAATACCTATTCGTCTAGTATCTCCAAGATGAGTTGCGCGGCCTTACGAATCTCATCCTCTGATATGATTAGAGGTGGGCTAAGCCTTACAGCAGTATGAGTAAATAAGAAAAAGAAAGTAATTAGACCTTTTTCAAGCCCCCTATGTACTACTTTTCTACAAATTTCAGCATCATCAAACTCTACAGCTAACATGAGCCCCTTACCTCTTATTTCTTTTATCTTAGGATGCACCAAAAGCTTCCGAAAAAGCACCTCTTTTCGACCAACTTCTTCAATTATTTGGGTGTCGCATAATTCATTTAAAGTCGCTAAAGAGGCAGCACAAGCTATAGGATGACCTCCAAAAGTGGTGATATGACCAAGTATTGGATTTTCTCTTAAGGAATGCATTTTTTCTGTAGAAGTCGTAAAAGATCCAATAGACATTCCTCCACCCATGCCTTTCGCCATGCAAAGAATATCGGGTACCACTTGATACGTTTGAAACCCAAATAAGTTACCTGTTCGCCCAAAACAAGTTTGTATTTCATCAAATATCAACAAAGCTCCAACCTCATCACAGCGTTCTCTAACCGCTTTTAAAAATTCATTTTCAGGAGTAATAAATCCAGAAGCACCCTGAATAGGCTCAATCACAACAGATGCGGTGTTTTTAGTGATGTTTTTTAGACTCGATAAGTCATTATAAGTGATTTGCCCACAATCGGGAAGTAAAGGCCTGAATTTCCTCTTATACGTTTCGGTTCCCATAATACTCAAAGCACCATGCGTACTTCCGTGATAAGAGTTTTTACACGAAATGATTTCCGATCTGCCTGTATATCCTTTAGACAGCTTCATCGATGCTTCAATAGCTTCCACCCCAGAATTCACAAAGTAGGTGCAATTTAACGAATCCGGTAACAAGGAGGCTAGTTTTTCAGCTAGATGAAGCTGAGGGTCTTGTATGAATTCGCCATAGACCATAACATGCAGATATTTTTCAGCTTGCTCCTGTATAGCTTTCACAACACTAGGATGACAGTGACCGACAGAACATGCAGATACCCCAGCTACCAAGTCCAAATAAGTTTTACCTGACTTATCTGTAACGTACAGACCCTTAGCAGAGGCTACATCAATAGCCAAAGGATAAGGTGTGGTTTGCCCCTGATGCTTTATAAAAGATTCCCTTACTCCCATCGTAAAGTTTAAAGAAGAATATTACAACCTAAAACAAACCATGAAGCTCAGCATTAACTTTATCCACGATAAAACCTAAATCTTCTTGATTTTGCATGAAATCTAAATCATCAGTATCTATGACCAATATCTTACCTTTGGTATATTCTGAAATCCATGCTTCATAACGCTCGTTTAAGCGCGTTAGATAATCTATGCGAATACTGGATTCGTAAGCCCTTCCTCGTGCTTGTATTTGTCTAACAAGTGTTGGAACAGAAGCTCTGAGGTAAATTAACAAATCGGGAGGCTTAACAAAAGATGCCATGAGTTCAAAAAGTCGTGAATAATTTTCAAAGTCTCTGGATGTTATTAAACCCATTGCATGTAAGTTAGGTGCAAAGATCTGGGCATCTTCATAAATAGTACGATCCTGAATGATGTTCTTACCACTTTCTTGAATTTCTTTTAACTGCCCAAAACGACTGTTCAAGAAATAAATCTGAAGATTAAACGCCCAGCGTTGCATATCGGTATAAAAATCATCCAAATAAGGATTATCATCTACCAATTCGAAGTGGGGATCCCAATCAAAATTTTTGGCCAATAATTCCGTTAAACTTGTTTTTCCGACTCCTATATTTCCAGCAACAGCAATATGCATTTCTTAGAATTTGAATTTAGGGTTTAAAAATACAATTTTAGATGAAATGGACAAGATAAATTTAGGAGTTCATCTCCAAAAGTTCCTCAATGAATTTTCTATCATCCGATAAACGAGGAACTTTATTTTGCCCACCTAATTTACCTCTTTTTTTCATCCATCGGAAGAACAAACCTTTCGACGCAATGTGAATTTTAGGCGCTTCAAGTATCATGTTTTTATATCGTTTTGACTCATAATCCGAATTCACTGATTTCAGAGCTGAATCAAAACAATCTAGGAAGACAGCCTGATCCTTTGGGGGCTCTTTGAACTCGACAAGCCATTCGTGATAGGCTTTTTTACCCCCAGAAATATGTTTGGGTGCCGCGGTATAATCAAGGATTTTAGTTTTTGTTTTGGCACATGCTATCTCAAGTGCTTGCTCTGCATTATGAATCATCAGTTCTTCACCAAAAGCATTTATGAAATGTTTTGTACGACCACTTATCACAAATCTGAAGGGATTTAGTTCCGTAAACCTTATCGTATCTCCAATTATATAACGCCATAGACCACCGTTAGTTGTTATTACCAGAGCATAATCTTTATCCAATTTAACCTCAGAAAGGGTTAAGGAACATGGTTTATCATCATGAATTTGTTCAAGGGGAACAAACTCGTAATAAATGCCATAGTCTAACATCAAAAGCATATCCTGTCTATTAGGATCATCTTGTATTCCAAAAAAACCTTCGGAAGCGTTGTACGTTTCTAGGTAATTAATTCCATTAGGAAATAAGGCGTCAAAACTACTTTTGTAGGGTTTAAAATTTACGCCTCCATGCATATACAACTCAAAATTTGGCCACAATTCATGAAGATTAGATTTCCCTGTTTTCTCCAATACTTTATTTGCAAAAACCAGCGCCCATGATGGAACTCCTGACAAGGATGTTATATTTTCTTTTAGGGCTTGTTCAGCCATTAAATCAATCTTTTTCTCCCACTCACTCATCAAAGCAATCTCTTTATCAGGAGACTGCTGAAGCTGAACCCAAAAAGGTAAATTTTCTAGTATGATGGCCGAAAGATCTCCTTCATACATATGGTCAGAAAGAGAAGAAATGTCATGACTTCCTCCTAGCATGAGACTTTTTCCTTCGAAAATGTTTTTCACAGAAAAGTTGTTGCAATAAACAGAAAGTAGGTCTTTACCTCCCTTGTAATGGCAATCCTCTATAGACTCTTTACTTACAGGAATGTATTTACTCTTGTCACTGGTTGTTCCTGAAGATTTTGCAAACCATTTAACTTCAGTAGGCCACAATACATTGCGTTCGCCAGATCGCATTTTCTTTATGAAAGGCTCAAGAGCATTGTAATCATTTAAGGGTACTCGATCGGAAAAGTCTTTTGCATTCTTTATTGAATTAAAATCATAGATTCTCCCAAATTCAGTATTTTTGGATTTGTGAACCAAAGATTGTCTCAAATCTTCCTGAACCTCCACGGGATAATTTATGAACAGTTCAATATGATGGATTCTTTTTTTTATAATCCAACTAACTATAGAATTATAAATTTTCATTTAAAAAACGGATCTAATAATTTTCATATTTTTTCTTAGGACCGAAACTACAAAAAATCCTTCAATATGCAGATGCGAGGTAGAATTCTTAAAATGAAAACTAAACTGGGAAGTCCAGTTCAGTACGAATTGCCAATGGATAATGATTTCCTTACTATGAATCAATGGATTGGAAAAAACATTCAGTTTCGCTTTGATGGAGAAATCTATTGTTTGGATTGCGGTACGCGAACGAAAAAATCCTTTAACCAGGGGTTTTGTTATCCCTGTTTTCAAAACAGTCCAATGTCTGCCGAATGCATTATAAAACCAGAATTATGCAGAGCACACCTCGGAGAAGGTCGAGACATGGAGTGGGAGCGTGAGCACCATCTTAAAGACCACTACGTATATTTAGCCGTTTCTAGTGGTGTAAAGGTGGGTATAACAAGAGATACTCAGGTACCCACACGATGGATTGACCAAGGTGCTAGCTATGCCGTGCCCATAGCAAAAACACCCAATCGTTATTTATGTGGAATGATTGAGGTGGCTTTGAAAGAACATCTTTCAGATCGAACCGCATGGCAGCGTATGTTGAAAAATGAAATTTCACATGTAGATCTGAAATCAAAACGTGAAGAAATCTTAAAGTTAATTCCAGAAGAATATCAAGAGTACCTACTTACAGACGAAGAAATTCTGAATATTGAATACCCCGTCAACGAATATCCAAAGAAAGTTAAAAGCCTTAGTTTTGACAAAACTCCGATGATCGAAGGTCGTTTGATGGGAATAAAAGGGCAATATCTGCTCTTTGAAAATGGACAGGTACTAAATATGCGTAAACATCAGGCTTATGTTCTGGAATTTAGTGCTAATGAGACTCAGGTGGGTGTTGGTAAAGAATTGACTCTTGATTTTTAAGTTGGGTTCTTTTGCCAACTAAAATTTTGCTTGCAGTTTGATGTTGAGTAATCGAGATGTCAAATAATTTGGCACTGCGTACTGGTTTTGAACAACGTCTGCAACCCACAAATACGAAATCGTATTTCTTATTCCCAAAAGATTAAATATTTCCGCACTCAGCCAAACGGTTTCAAAATTCTTTAAAAATCTCAAATCACTCCCTTCACCGGCTTCTTTAATCACTTTGGTAAAACCTATATCTAATCTCCGGTAAGAGGGGATTCTGAAAGTTTGTTCATGCCGTTCAGAGTTTACAGCGCCTACAGGTAAACCGGTACTGTAATGCAATTTCAGATTCATCTTATAACTAGGGTTTCTCGGTAGGTAATCTTGGAAAAACATTGAAAACGAAAATCTTTGATCTGTAGGGCGCGGAATAAACCCATGACCATCCCCTAAAATATCTTCTTCCGTCTTCATCAAAGATATGCTTGCCCAAGATTCTACTCCAGGGACGAACTCACCATTAACTCGAAGGTCTACACCTGTAGTATAACCCTTTGCCGTTTTGCTGGGTAAATATCGAATCCTTAAATTATCAATCTCATAAGGAATGATATCTTTTAAGGACTTGTAATAAAGCTCTCCAACAAATTTAAAAGGGCGAGACCAAGCCCTAAAATTATAATCAGCTGAAAAAACGTATTGCGTAGATTTTTGTGATTTCAAACCCTTGTAAAGCGTCCCATTTTTATCTCTGAGTTCTCTGTAAAAAGGAGCTTGATTGTAAGATCCTACAGCAGCCTTAAAAAGAATGTCTTTTGTCCAATTTGGACGATAACTCACCCCAGCTCTAGGCGAAATAAAGAACTCTTCATTCATTGATCGATAGAGTGCTCTGACACCAAAAGTGTATGTGAGTTTTGTACTATCAAATTCAACAGACCCACTATTCTGAACATAAGTACTCAACTTATGCGTACTTAATTCGTGTTCTGCTTGAACGAACTCAAACAACTCCAACAATGAATCTGTACGTTGAGGAACTGAAAAACCTGAAGAATCAATAAGTTGCCATTCTTTCAAACGATCATCAATATATTCATTCTGATATTTAACACCCCAATCTGTAGTCTTTTGATTTTTATATAATTTACCGCGGTACTCCAGGTTATAAACGCGTGCAAACAATTCATTTCTAGCATGACGAAAGTAGCCACCAACACCACGATTAGAAACAACTTGACCGAAGTTTTCTGAACCTAAACTATTATCCAATTGTCCCAGCCAATATTCACCTTCTACATCGTAAAACTCTTGTTCACTTGTTTGAAACAAGGAAGTGGATAAACTCATTTGCAAACTATCGTGAATCTGATAATCAAACCTTACCGCACTCATTCCGCTTTCGTAAACATCTTTTTCCTGACCGTCAAAATATATGTACAAACGTAAAGGCCGATCAATAGTACCAAAATCACTTTCACGAGATTCAGGAACGGAATGGTACGCATTGGATGCATAATGAGCTAGAAAACTCAACGTCATTTGAGAATTAATATGATACGTGTTTAAAGTCTGGAAATCAGAAAATTTTGGTTTGTAAGTGGATTTAGTATCGAGACTTGACAATAAAAACTGATTGGTCTTTAATCGATAACTCGTAACGTGAGTCCATCGCTTTGATTTGTTGACTCCTTCAACAGTAGCATTCACACCCATAAAACTCAATGTCAAATGGCTTTTCCATTCTTTAGGATCTTTGTATTTGATATCTAAGACGGACGAAAGCTTGTCTCCATAGCGAGCATCAAAACCTCCTGCAGAAAAATGAATATGATCAACCATATCTGAATTGATAAAACTCAAACCTTCTTGCTCACCACTTCGAACTAAAAAAGGTTTGTAAATTTCAAAACCATTCACATAAACAAGGTTTTCATCGTAATTACCTCCTCGAACTGAATACTCTGAACTCATTTCGTTTTTAGAACTTACACCACCGAGCGTAGCTATCAAGCCCTCAACACCTCCTGTAGGACCAGTAACAATCTCTAAGTTCTTTTTGTCAATTCTAGTAATGTTCTGCTCCCTTAAAGCATCTTCTACCAAATCAACCTCAGATATAACATTCAAATTAGGGGAGAAAACCAAATCTAATTTTCTTTTTTCACCCTCCTTTAAGATGATCTCATGAACCTGACTCTTGTACGATAAATGAGAAAAGACAAGGGATAGTTTTTTATTCGCAGGAAGGACAATACTGTATTTACCCTCTAAATCTGATATAGTTCCTGTGTTTTTATATTCTATACTAAAACCCTCAACAACAACGCCATCCTGACTTTTCAAGACACCAAAAAGCGTGCTCTCTTGAGCAAAACTCAGTTTAGTAAGTGTAAGAAAAAGCCCTAAAACAAATAGGGGCAGATATTTTGTGCGAATCATAATCCTGCGAATATAAAGATATTTTTAGCGGACAAATTCAAGTTTCAGACGTTTTTCATTGTTCACCAAGTCTTTAACGACAATTAACAATTCATGTTGCCCTCGACTTATCTTACCATCAAAATAATGAATCAATGTCTTGTTTTTTGGATCGTGCTCCAATAAAACCCATTCCCCATCGACAAATGCATTGTATGTACTTACACCGGTTAAGGGGTCGTCGAATGTAAAACTCATAAAGATTTCATCTGACATATCTTCAAAAAAATGTTTTGGTTTTAAATTGGGAGGAATTGTATCAACAACAACCCCAAAATCGCCAAATTCTCTAGACTTAGCTCTTAAAGTATCATCATGCCATTCAGAGGGTAAGCACAAATATTCATTTTCATCACTTTGGGTACAAATGACTGATTTCTCTCTGAGAACCTCTTTTATTGAATCTATGGTTAAAGCAATAGAATACGGGAGATGTACAGGGGTTTCTTCATTATGAATACAGTGAATATCCCCAGTAAACTCAGAATGCGATTTTCGTCTTTTGTATGAAAAGCTTATGTCATTATAAAGACTATTTCGCTCTACACTCAATTCAATACCCTGATTTTCATATCTATTATCTTGATCGTATGAAAAAACACAATCTCCCTTGTGTTTTGGTGACTCATAAAGACTGGTGTCGCTCGTAAAATCAAAAAACAAACTCGATGTATTTCCTTGCAAATCTTTAATGACATATTCTCCTTTATGAGAACCCTGTGTTTCAAAACATATCCCTCCCTCTTCTTTTACGTATTCATAAATACTTAAATTATTATGAGGGTCTATAAAGGATTTCTGAGGTCTGTATCCGTGTTTTTTCTTGGCATGATAGTCCATAAATGAATTGATATATCTTGTTTCGGAAAAAGAAAAACGTTCCATATCATGTTTATAAATCAATGATGAATCGATAAATAATTCAATACTATACACCCCATTTTTATTTGGAGCATTATCCAATTGATCGACAACATCAATTCCGAATCCAATCAATCCATTTACTTTAATACTCATCGAATCGATATCATAGGTATTAAGCGACGTCTTTCGAGTAGAAACTCTCAATGTATCATTGGGAATATTGATAACAGCATGATCATCCAAAGGGTAAATATGAAGACTATTGATTGTTGGTGGCGTAGTATCTTTAGCCTTAAAACCAAATAATAAAGGGTTAATTACCTCTTGAGTTATTGCATCCCGAATCTCAAAATGAAGATGTGGAGCCGTAGAACTTCCGGTGTTTCCAGTCCAAGCAATCGTATCTCCTTTTTTAAAATTGTAAGAATACGCCTCTGGAAAGAGGTCAACGGTAAATCTTTTTTTCTCATACTGCTCATGGAGCAAATAAGAGGCAATCTCAGAATGAAAACGCTGTAAATGTGCATATACGGAAACATAACCATTGTAATGCGTTAAATAAAGAGCTTTTCCATAACCTCCCGTATTTGTCTTCACTCTTGAAACATAACCGTCTTCTATGGCCAATATTGGAAACCCCTCTTTACCTTTCGTCTTTATATCTATTCCTGAGTGAAAGTGATTGGATCTTAATTCGCCAAAAGTTCCAGCCAACACCAAAGGGATGTCAAGCGGAGCTCTAAAGTTGGCTTCAGAATAAGGTACCTGAGCTTTAGACGAGCTTAAAGAAAGTAGAGTAAACCCTAAAAAAAATACTATTTTACGAAGACAACCCATTCCGATTCATACTTTTATGATGCAGCTACAAATTTAATTTTTTAGTCCATTTTAAGAAACTTTTTAGAAACAACGATTATCCGTTGTATTTCGTGATATTTAAATCGGTTTTTGTCATCGGATTGACTATATTTGTTCTATAGTTGATGTTTTAATCATGGATCATTTAAGTGATAGACTAGAAAAGCTTCGGCATCAAGTTCAAAAGCTGAATTTGGCATTTAGCCACCTTGAAACACAAAATGAAGTTTTGGAAACAGAAAACAAGGAACTTCGAGAAAAGTTGTCGCTCAAAGGAGACAAAATTAAAGCACTCAAAGAAGAAAGAGCGTTAATCCTCAATGCAAAATCGCTAACAGATGCAGGAATGAGTAGTAAAGATGCGAGGCATAAGATTAACGAGCTTATACGGGGAATTGACAAATGTATCGCTCAACTGAATCAATGATGTAACCCAAATGGATAAACTCAAAATCAAAGTTTCTATAGCTGGGAGAGTATACCCTCTCACTATCAAACGAGATGAAGAAGAAGATATCCGAAAGGCAGCAGCAAAAATTGAAGCTATTGTAAAGCAGTTTGAATCAAATTATGCCGTGAAAGACAAACAAGATTTGTTGGCCATGTGCGCTTTACAGTTGTCGTCAAAAGTAGAAAGTTCTGAAGGTAAAACTTTAATCGACACTACTGAAATTGATGCAAACATTGATGCTATTGAAGCAAATATATCAGCCATGCTGAATCGTTCTTTAACATAAAAACTAGTAAAATATAGTTTCCCGTATTAATTCAATAAGTTGTTAAACTCAACGTAATATTAATTGGATTAGATTCATCTTTTTAAAAACAAGCCTCAACCTTAGGGTCCTTCGGGTGTCAGTGGAAGTTTGATGATAGATGGTCGGTCCACCCGTGTTTTCTCGGAGTTTAATTAACAGGATTAATACGGGTTTCTCTTTATATAAACTCAACAAAAATGAACACAGACATCATAACCATAGCAATCGTAGGAATTGTAGCCCTAATTATAGGTTACACAATCGCCTCTACTCTTTTGCGCAACTCTATAGAACGAAAATCCAAATCGATTCTCAAAGATGCGCAAAAGGCTTCAGAACAACTCAAAAAAGATAAGATATTACAAGCAAAAGAGAAATTTCTTGAACTTAAAAGCGAGCATGAGAAATTAATCAATACCCGCAATCGTAAAATCTCAGATCTTGAAGCAAAGGCAAAGGAAAAGGACACCAAACTTAACCAACGTCTCGAGGAATCAAAAAGAAAATCCAAGGAACTCGACTCCAAACGTGAAAATCTCACCAACCAATTGGAAATTCTTGAACGGAAGGAACAAGAGCTTGAAAAAGAACATTCAAGACAAGTTAAAGCACTGGAAACCATTTCCGGAATGAGTGCTGAGGACGCAAAAGAACAACTCGTTGACGCCTTAAAATCGGAAGCTAAAACCGAAGCAATGTCACTCATTCAAGATACTATTGAAGAGGCTAAGCTTACGGCAAATAACGAGGCTAAAAAAATAGTCATCCAAACCATACAAAGGGTAGCTACAGAACATACAGTAGAAAATGCCGTATCCATTTTTAATATTGAAAGTGACGATATCAAAGGTCGTATTATAGGTCGGGAAGGTAGAAATATACGCGCCCTAGAAGCGGCTACAGGAGTTGAAATTGTAGTAGATGACACGCCAGAAGCCATCATATTATCTTGTTTTGATCCTGTTCGTAGAGAAATAGCTCGACTTGCACTACATAAACTCGTTACAGATGGTAGAATACACCCCGCAAGAATTGAAGAGGTTGTAGCTAAAACTAGAAAACAATTAGAAAATGAGATTGTAGAAACAGGGAAACGTACTTGTATTGATTTGGGAATACACGGTTTACATCCTGAATTGATTCGAATGGTCGGACGTATGCGTTATCGATCGTCATACGGTCAAAACCTGTTACAACACAGTAGAGAAACAGCCAATATTTGTGCAACTATGGCCTCTGAATTAGGTCTGAACCCAAAAGCAGCTAAACGTGCCGGATTACTTCACGATATTGGAAAAGTTCCTGATGATGAACCGGAATTACCACACGCAATTTTGGGTATGAAAATTGCCGAAAAATACGGTGAAAAACCAGACATATGCAATGCCATTGGTGCTCACCATGACGAAATTGAGATGACAAGTATATACGCTCCTATCATTCAAGTATGTGATGCGATTTCTGGAGCACGCCCTGGAGCTCGAAGAGAAATCGTTGAATCGTACATACAACGTATTAAGGAACTCGAAAACTTAGCTTTAGCTCTTCCTGGTGTAATCAAATCATACGCCATTCAAGCAGGAAGAGAACTCAGAGTTATTGTAGAAAGTGAAAAAGTAAATGATGAAAAAGCAGCAGCTATTTCATTTGAAATCTCACAAAAAATTCAAAACGAAATGACCTACCCTGGTCAGGTAAAAGTTACAGTCATTAGAGAAACAAGAGCTGTTAACTACGCAAAGTAAAAATACAAAGAACAAAAAAGCCTCTCTAATTAGGGAGGCTTTTTTGTTGAACACCTTTAGCTAAGTAATCATGGGTATTCAACTATTTAAAAAAAAGGATCAAGCTATAGGTGGCTTTAACGGAGGAGCTATTGTAGAAAACAAACCCATTGGATTCCCTCAAGATCAAAGCATTTTAAAACCATACTCCACCCTATTTTATTGGGCACATGCGCATTCAGTTACAGGTAGTACCATAGGACTTCACCCTCATAGAGGTTTTGAAATTGTAACCTATGTCATCAAGGGAACCATTAAACATTTTGACACAAAAACTGATGATTGGATTACGCTTAAAGAAGGTAGTTTTCAAGTCATTGATTCAGCAAACGGGATTTCCCACTCAGAGGAGCTCTGTGAAAATTCAGAAGTTTTTCAAATATGGTTTGACCCGAACATCAACAAGAGCTTATATCGTGAGGCAAAATACAAAGACTACCCTTCGCAAGTATTGCCTGTAGAAAAGAATCATAAGGTACGTGTTAAAAATATTGTGGGAAAAAACAGTCCTGTAAAGCTTGAAACTGAAAACATCAGTATTCAAGAAATAGATCTTGACAACTCTCATAGCTTAACTCTTAAAAGTGGTCAAACTTACTCTCTATACCTCATTAATGGTCATATAGGCATCAACGGAGTAGAACTAAAAAAAGACGACTTTACTGTTATTGAAGATGAGAAAGAAATGCACATTTCCTGTCAAAAGAAATCGAAACTATTTATGATTTCTTCACCTAAAATACCATCATACAAGACCTATACGAACCAGTGATTAATTAACGTTAGGACCAAACTTGAGATAAAAGATCATACTGTCTGAGCAAGAGATAAGAATTTTTTCAAAGCTTCTTTTTTATGCAAATCAAACGGATAAGAAATATTTTCATTTAAATATTCCTTTAGGTTCATTCTATTTGTTTCTGAATTTGAAAATTCTTCAATCGCACTCTTCTTTTGATTCAACCCACACTCTAGGGCCGAATTAAATTGTTTGTTAAACGCTTCACTTAAGGGCTTAGTCGCCACCCAACAGGCAAATACAAAAGGGAGTCCTGTAAACTTTTGCCACTCTTCAGAAAGGTCATATTTATAGGCAAATGCATCATCCAAATCAAAGGTTCTATCACCAATCACAACACCTGCTGTTGTTCCAGAAATCGAGTTGATATACCCTTCGGATGTTTCTTCATATTGAACATCAATATTCCAAAAGTTCTTAGCCAAAACTTTCACAAGTATTATTGAAGTTCGAGACTGATAATCCAATGCTATGGATTGAATCTTGTCGATAGGGCTATTACTATAAAGCATTACTGTATTTACTTTTCCTACTGACCCTATACAATAATCACCAATAATTTGACTGTTGGGTATATTAGGAATTTCTACTACAGGAACGAGACTTAGAGAAACATCACCTGACTTAAGTAAATCGGCACATTTAGATGGATATTCCAATCGCAAATTAACTTGGCTCATAAGAGCCTCATCCTTTTGAATTCCATACAGAAAAGGTAGGGTATTTAAGTACGAAACTAATGCAATGTTGATTTTTTCAATCATGAAAACCAAATTTGATGAATGGCGTAATAAAGAAGTAAAATACTAACTCCAAGTTTTAAAAATGTTCCAGACAAAAAACCGACAAAAGAGCCTACTGCGACTTTAAATGCACGTTTATTATCACCGCTTACTTCAACCAATGCTCCCAAATAGGCTCCTAAAAAAGGGCCAACCAAAAGACCAATTGGAGGAAAAATCAAACCTGCAAAAAGACCAATAAAAGTACCTAAAGTCGCACTTTTCCGACCTCCAAACTTCTTTACACCCCATGCTTGAAATAGATAATCAAGAACCGAAATAGCAATCACCACAAAAGCCCAAAGCCATAAAAAAGAAATGCCGAATTGAATGTTTGTGAAAAAATGCAACAATAAAATCCCAAGATAAGAGATTGGAGGACCTGGAAGTCCGGGTATGATACTACCTAGAATACCCGTCAGCAAGAATAAAAATGCAAGAATCAGTATTAAAATCATTAGGCGTCAAAATGAATTCCACTTAAAATTTCGATGAACACGAGATTCAAAAACAAAAAATACCGCTACAAAAATAGAAATTTATTCACTTGAAGGCCTTAATCCAAAAGAATAATGAAACTAGAACACCTAAAAACTGACATCTCATTCAAGGCAAGTACGTAAAGCGCATCAAGAAAAAAGTAAATCAAAATAAATCTTCTGTAAAACAAGGGTTTTCTTAACTTAGCAGCTCAATTTTCAACCCGAAATCATGAATTTAAATGCACTTACTGCAATCTCACCGGTTGACGGCCGTTATCGCAAAGCTGGCAAAGAACTAGCAGCTTATTTTTCTGAATATGCTCTGATAAAATACCGCGTGAGAGTGGAGATTGAGTATTTCATTGCCTTGTGTGAGATTCCATTACCTCAGTTAAAAAATGTAGACAAATCTGCTTTTTCCGCTTTAAGAGAGGTATACCTGAATTTCTCGGAAGAAGACGCTCAAGCAATAAAAGATATTGAAAAGGTAACCAACCACGATGTAAAAGCTGTTGAATACTTTATCAAAGAAAAATTTGACGCTCTTAAACTTTCCGAACATAAAGAATTCATTCACTTTGGATTGACTTCCCAAGACATAAACAATACCTCGGTACCGCTCTCTTTGAAAGAAGCAGTATTGGAACAATACTTACCTCAATTGGAGGAAGTTATTGCTAAGTTGAAAGAGTTAGCATTGGAATGGAAAGACATCCCTCTATTAGCCAGAACGCACGGCCAACCTGCTTCACCCACTCGTATGGGTAAAGAAATTGAAGTTTTTATTGCACGCTTACACCGACAATTAGATCAGTTAAAGGCTGTTCCTTTTTCTGCCAAATTTGGAGGTGCTACGGGTAACTTCAATGCACACTTAGTTGCTTATCCTGAACATGACTGGTTGGACTTTGGAAATCACTTTGTAAATAACATCTTAGGATTAGATCGTTCACACCCAACCACCCAAATCGAACATTACGACAATTTGGCATCACTTTTTGATGCGATGAAGCGTGTTAACAATATCCTTTTAGACTTAGATCGCGATGTATGGACTTACATCTCAATGGACTATTTCAAACAAAAAATTAAAGCCGGTGAAGTTGGTTCATCAGCAATGCCGCACAAAGTAAATCCTATTGATTTCGAAAACTCTGAAGGAAATATTGGTATCGCTAATGCATTATTTGAACATTTATCCGCTAAGCTTCCCGTATCACGCTTACAAAGAGACCTTACAGACTCGACAGTATTAAGAAACGTTGGAGTCCCCTTAGCTCATACAAGCATTGCATTTGGAGCTCTTCTAAGAGGTTTAAATAAACTTATTATAAGAGAAGATAATATATCTAAAGACCTTGAAAACAATTGGGCTGTCGTTTCTGAAGCTATACAAACTATTCTTCGCAGGGAAGCGTACCCTTCTCCTTATGAGGCTCTCAAAGGTTTAACAAGAACCAACAGTGCTATCACTCAATCCAGTATTGCTGACTTCATAGACACACTTGACGTTAGTGATGCATTAAAAAATGAGTTGAAACAGATTACACCACAGAATTACACAGGAATCTAATCGTATCGATATACAAGAAAAGGCCATTCAGAACTGAATGGCCTTTTTTTATTACAAATAAAAACGATTCCTAGATTTTTGAAATCGCAGATTTGTTGATTTTTAATTTTGAAGTACCCCCATCAGCTTGAATAAGAAGCGTGTCTTCACTTACCTCTAAGATCTTGCCATGAATTCCTCCAATGGTTACCACTTTATCGCCTTTCTGAATTTCTGCGCGATACTTAGCCTCAGCTTTTTGTTTTTTTACTTGTGGACGAATCATGAAAAAATACATAATTACCACAATCAAAATTAGTGGCAAAAAACTCATAATTCCTCCACCTGCATTTGGTGCTTGTAATAAAATTGTCAACATCTAATCTTCTTTTAAGTTAACTTGTCCTTTAACGATCAACACCTTTTGGCTTGGAACCATATTGGTGATTAAAGTAACGCGTTTGTTTTGTTTTCCTTTTTTTCCCTTGCTGTCAAATTTCACATTAATCGTTGCTTTTTCTCCAGATGCTATGGGTGCTTTTGGCCATTCGGGAACAGTACAACCACAGGAACCCTTAGCATCTGAGATGATTAAAGGATCTGTTCCAGAATTCGTAAACTCAAAAGCATGCGCTACAACATCACCTTGAATTATTTCTCCAAAATCCCATTCTGTAGCATCAAAATCCATTTGAACATCTGTAGGTCTATCAACTTGATCCAAATGAACTTTCGTTTGTTTGGATGGGTTAATTTTAGAAACAGCGTTCTCTTGACAGGATGAAAAAGCCAGACTGAGTACTACTATGACAACAATGATTCTCATAATTTATTTTTGATCTGAAGCAAAAGTAAAATACTTAACAGAATTATTCAACTAAGCCTCTACCTATTTTCTTCAATTTACCTTCCTTCTTAAATCGAATGACTAATTTATCTATGACCCCATTGATAAATACTTTACTTTTCTGACTGGAATAATCTTTAGAAACCTCTATGTACTCATTCAAAGTTACTTTAACAGGAATGGTTTCAAAATTTAACAATTCACAAATCGACATCTGCATGATTAGCTGATCCATGTCTGAAATACGATCCTCTTCCCAGTTACTTGCAGTTTCAACAATGTATTTTTTATAATCGGTAGCGTTAGCTAAAGTCCTCTTGAGTAGATTAAATGCATATTGTTTATCGTCCTCACTTTTGAACAAAGGCAACATTCTAGCATACTCATCACTGTCGGGTTTGAAAGATTTTATGGTTTTAACAACGGCTAAGTTTACTGAGATAAAATCATCAGACCAATAAATACTATTTTCTTGCAAGAAAGAGTGTAAATCCTCATTGGCAGCTATAAACTCAGCGAACAAAGCCGAAATAAATTTTCGATCATCAATGAATGAAGACTGAGAATTTGTCATGTAATCATCATACAAGTCTGAGTCTAGAATCTGACGAAATAATTTGGTTTGAATCTCTTTATTGTCCTCCCAACAGATAGGTTCAGAGTCTATTTTTTCAAGAAGAGATAAGTTTTTAGACAATAAATTCAACACTTGATTGTCAATAAACTTCGTGTTGGGATCTAAATCTTCACGACTTGGAAGTAACTTATTTTTACCCTTTTCTATTTTTTGTTCTGCTAAAGATTTTAAATTCAATAGCAAAGCCAACATGTGAATATACAAATCATAGGTTTTATTAAAACTCTTTTCCAACTCTCGCTCAAGTTTCATTAAATCATCACTTTCTGAATGAAAAAAAGCGTAAAGTAATTGAAGTACTTTGATGCGAATGTGTCTTCTATTTAGCATAGATATGGGTTTCAATGAACGAAATGGTTGTACAAAAAATAAATTTTGACAAATATAGGTTTTCTTATTCAGATAAAACCCTCTCTATTCGAGCTTGAGCAATTTGTTTTGCAGCCTCGTGAGAAGTAATTCCTTCAAGTTCTGATTTACGAAATATTTCAAGTGTCGTATCATAAATGCCCTCAGTCTTAGAAATTATCTCAGCAAAATCGTAACCTTTTAGTTCTGAGTATACACTAACCAATCCCCCAGCATTAATCAAAAAATCGGGAGCATATACGATTCCTTTATCCAAAATAATTTGACCATGTCTTTGTTCATCTGCCAATTGATTGTTAGCAGCTCCTGCAATAATTTCACAATTTAATCGACCTAATGAATAATCATTCACTGAGGCTCCTAAGGCACATGGAGCGTAAACATCAATATCCATTTCATAAGCTTCATATTTATCAACAATGATAACTCCATAGTCAGAAGCAGCTATAGATAAACGTTCTTCGCTAATATCTGTTGAGTAGATAATAGCCCCTTCTTTTGATAATAATTTCACCAAATTCATACCTACATGACCTACCCCTTCTACTAAAATCTTTTTGCCTGATAAATCGTCGGAACCCCATTTGTATTTTGCAGAAGCTTTCATTCCCATAAACACACCATAGGCCGTTACAGGGGAAGGGTCTCCAGAGCCCCCCATTGATTTTGGTGTCCCAGATACATGACTCGTTGTTTGACGTATCATTTCCATATCGTGAGGAGTCATCCCTACATCTTCAGCAGTAACATAATGTCCATTTAGAGTATCTACAAACTCACCAAATCGGCGCATTAAGCCGTCTGTCTTTTCTTTTTTGGCATCCCCAATAATTACAGCTTTCCCTCCTCCTAGTTCCAATCCGGATATGGAGGCCTTAAAAGTCATCCCACGGGACAAACGCAAAACATCATTTAAAGCTTCTAGTTCATTCGAATAATTCCACATTCGAGTTCCCCCTAATGCAGGACCTAAAGTAGTACTATGAATGGCAATAATTGCATTTAAACCGGTTAACTGATCCTGACAAAAAACAACTTGTTCGTGTCCCATACGGCTCATTTCAGAAATAATTGGATTTTTAGAAGACCTAACATCCTGAACATCATTTAATTTAATCATATTTTTAACATTAGCGACTTTATCAATACATTGTGAATATTCTTATTATTAAAACTGTATTTTTAAAATCAAATTAGCAAATCTATATATGTTGCGAAATTACTCTTTTTTTAGAGACAGAAAATCACATTAACAAATGAAAGCGCTCCGGCATCTAAATAAATATTTCTGGAAATATCGATATCGATTTATCTTAGGGCTAATCTTCATTCTTACTTCAAATATTTTTGGACTGTACCCCCCTATTTATATCGGTGAAGTTTTCAATATAATTAGCGATTCTTTTAATGATGGAAACCTTTTGGAGACAAACCAAATAAAAGGTCAATTAGCCTATTATGCGTTTTTAGTTCTAGCTTTTGCTGTTTGTAAAGGTTTGTTTATGTTTTTCATGCGACAAACCATTATCGTCATGTCAAGAATGATTGAATATGACCTGAAAAACGAAATTTACAATCACTATCAAAAACTCAGCATCTCTTTTTACAAAAGAAATAAAACGGGAGATCTCATGAATCGAATCAGTGAAGATGTAAGTCGGGTTCGAATGTTTTTAGGACCTGCAATACTTTACACAGCAAACCTCATCATCAGTATTTCTCTAATCATACCCAAAATGATTAGCATAAGTCCAAAACTCACACTTTACGTTTTAAGCCCACTCCCATTATTAGTGGTTGCAATTTACAAAGTGAGTAGCATCATGAATAAAAAAAGTGAAATTGTTCAAGAACAACTCTCCAAACTATCAAGCATAAGTCAGGAAACATTTTCAGGCATTCGTGTTATTAAATCATACACACAGGAAAATTTTGCTCAACTTCAATTTATGAATGCCGCAGAAGATTACAAAACAAAAAACCTTTCACTCATTAAGGTTAATGCCTTGTTCTTTCCATTAGTGATTTTACTCATCGGGCTAAGCACGCTTTTCACAATATATATTGGTGGATTAGAAGCAATTGCTGGTCATATACAAGTAGGTCATATAGCTACTTTTGTCATCTATGTAAACATGCTTACCTGGCCTGTAGCTTCACTAGGCTGGGTCACCTCTATTGTTCAAAGAGCAGCAGCATCTCAAGAACGAATCAATGAATTCCTTACTGAAGAGCCAGAAATTAAAAATCAAATCAAAGAAAGCACCACAATTGCAGGAAATATTGAGTTTAACAATATTTCTTTTACCTACCCTGACACAGGAATTCAAGCATTGAAAAACGTTTCATTCTCTATAAAAGAAGGAGAAACTTTGGGGATTATCGGTAAAATTGGGTCGGGAAAAAGCACTCTAGCCGAGCTGCTCTGTCGAATTAACGACCCCGACTCAGGAACCATATGTGTAGGTGGCAAAAACATCAAAGAATTAAATCTTCACGATTTGAGGGATGCGGTAGGATATGTTCCCCAAGAAACCTTCTTGTTTTCAGATTCAATTTACAACAACATTGCTTTTGGAAATAAGCAGTCCGACAATGAAGCTGTGCATCAAGCAGCTAAACAAGCCGGCATCTTTGAGAATATCAAACAATTTAAAAAACAATTTGACACGGTAATTGGAGAAAGAGGAATTACACTCTCTGGCGGTCAAAAGCAAAGATTATCAATTGCCAGAGCACTAATAAGAAATCCAAAATTTATGCTCTTTGACGACTGTTTGTCTGCTGTTGATGTAGAAACTGAAGAGCTAATTCTTCAAAACATAAAAATCCAAAGCAAAAATAAATCTTGCATTATCATTTCTCACAGAGCTTCATCTATTAAACATGCGGATCAAATTATTGTATTAAAAGATGGAGAAATTATAGAGCAAGGTGTACACAAAACGCTTATGAATTTAGATGGTGACTATGCGCATATTTATAAAAAGCAACTGATTGAATCTAAACATTGAAGCAGCTTTTCATGTTTTTCCTTTTATTTCAGAATAATTTTTACAAGATTTGAGGGACTCAAAGCGAGATATAACAAAATAAAATCATGGAAGGACACGATAGCAAATCGCAAGAAATCTTCTCTAAAATTTTGAGAGCAGGCAGAAGAACTTATTTCTTTGACGTCAGATCGACACGTGCAAACGATTACTACTTAACCATCACAGAAAGTAAGAAACATACAAATGAAGATGGGTCTGCATATTACAAAAAACATAAAATCTATCTCTACAAAGAGGACTTCCTTCGCTTCAAAGATATTTTTGATGATGTAACAAAATTCATTATTGATGAAAAAGGAGAAGAAATCATCTCAGACTACGAACCCAACGACAAATCTAATTCGGAAACGGACACCACCGAAAAGGATAAAGATTCCTCTTCTTTTACAAATATTGAATTTGAAGATATATAGGCTCAATAAGGTACTCATTGGACCACCCAGACTTCAAACAGTTTGAGAGCAATTGGGCCTTGACACATAACAATCCTTAAGCTTAGTAATTATCTCGAAGCTCTTTCTTCAAGAAAACCAATGCTTCATCAATCATCCACTTTTGTTCTTCTAAAGCCCCCTCTATAATCTGCTTTCCAAGTTCTGTAGCATCTGAATGAGGTGGGACTGATGTTACCTTATCATTGATTACTCCCAACAATTGATTTTTAGCTTGATTGATTAAATCCCAAGCCTCGTCCGACACGTATACTTGTTGTGACATATTGTGATCATATTCACTGCGAATGGTTTGCAATAAAGCAGCGTGAAGAGACATAGATTTCATATTGGCTTGTTGTACCCTAGGAATTAAATGAACCGGCTTCATACGCTCTAAAAATAGCGCCAACCTTTCGTATGATTGCATTCTTAGAGGAACTACTTCCTTCGCTACTGACTTTTTGTATTCAAAAACACGACGTGAATGGTCGTGATTTAAAACTTTTTTCAGCATATAAATGGCCAACAACATCACCAGAATAGCTGGCAAAATAAAATCCAAATGAGAAACAATAACATCCATAGCAACTAATTTTAGCTAATAAAACATAAGTCACAGATAGGAAAAACAATCTGTGAAGAATACTCAATCATCGATAAACAACAAATCGAAGTATCTTATTTTGAGTTTTAGAGGTAAGGCCAACAAAGTAAACACCATCCGGATAAGATTCAACAGAAAGTTTCATTTCTCCAGAACTACGAGAATCCCATTCCATCATCTGAAGAACCTGCCCCAAAGTATTCAATACCGAAACTTGATAAATCTCACCTGTATCATCTACTAAACTTAAATTAAGCTCATTACGAGTAGGGTTTGGATGTAATCGTATATCTAAACCTTGATCTACTTCTAAAATCCCAATATCCGTATTCGTAGCTAATTGAAATTTAAAATCATCAATAAGATAGTGAACAAGGCTCGAAGAGCCTACCTCATCTTCAAAAACAATAGCACTCAATTCAGTACTTCCGTATTTAGAATCTGATGTCCAATCAAAACTCCAATCTGCAAGCAACTCATCATTAATAGAAAGCACGACAAGATCACGATCCATATCAATAAGCTGATTGAGATCAAACCATTGATGTTGAGGAAATGTAAATGTGATCATTTCTCCTCCTGCCTTAATAACACCTTGACCGTCATCGTTAAACTGAACTTGATAGGCAGACATAAGATCAGAACAAGTTGACTTGTGGTAAATGGTATATGCAGCACTCTTTCCATTAGGTACAAACATTTTAAAAGACACGTCAAAAGCATTCTCTTTAAAGCCCCCTAGATTTCTAGAGAATTTATTGGAGCCATCGGCTGCATTTACCTCCAAATACTGAAGTCCTTCAGGAGCATTCACAGAAAATATGTTTGCTGCAAAGGTGTCCACACAAAAAGCTTTCCACGAATTGGATTGCAAATACAAAAGAGAATCGACGGAATAAGTTTCAAAATTATCGGAATCGTAGATGTTTCCGTAATAAGAAATATTAAAGGTCAAATTCAACTCACGCTCTAAAGAATCTGTAATGGCAACCGAATAACTGCCTGTTGAAAGATTAACAAGACTGTCTTTGGTTTCACCCGTATCCCATGCAATAACATAAGGAGGGACTCCAGAAGCAATATCCAAATAAATAGCACCGTCATCTCCCATTTGACTACTCGTATGACGTACTTGATGTTCTGCAATTAAATCGGGTATTCCACAACCCTCAGATTCTAACAATGACTTTCGATTGGAGTAATAGTTCAAAGCAAAATGCATTCTTTCAACCTGACCTTTACTGAACATCACCATAACTGAATCATTGACATACTCCATGTAATTCATGAACATATCAACACTTCCACAAGAGACTTGCGGATGAATGGGAATCTCATAATAGGCTTCCTCAGATGTGGGTGTATCGGCTACACCATCATCATGGTCACAACCTCCGGAACCATTTCCCCATGTATGATTTAAATTAAAATAATGTCCCACCTCATGAACAAGTGTTTTACCCATATTAAAAGTGGCATGCTCATTCTCACCAAAATATTGGTAGGCAATAACCACTCCGTGTACAAGAGGGTAATCAGAGGCTGAAAGTGTTTTATGAGGAGCATGTGAATAACCCAACACACTACTCGATATTTTAGCAACCCAAATATTCAAATAGGAACTAGGATCCCAAGCATCTACTCCTTCTTCTGCCGAATGCTTCACATTATCCAGAGCCGAAGAAAAAGAGCTAACAGTTGTAGTATGTCGAGTAATACCATTGGTCGCATAACCATTGGGATCTACAGAAGCTAAGCAAAACTCAATCGATGGATTTCCAATAGCTGACTGAAAGATTTCTGGAGTCTGATTCAAATCCTGATTAGTAGCATTGTAAGAGGCATTTAACACCTGTATTTGCTGGTGTATTTGCTCATCGGTAATATTCATATCAGTAGCGGATTCATTTTTTACAATATGAACGACCACAGGAATGGTATAAGAAACATTTGACCTTCTTGATTTTTGTTTTTTGAATCTTTCAAAAGCCTTTTCCTCCTTCTTTAATAACTCCAAATATTCATGAGACTTAAAATGTTCTTCATGAATAGAATCAAAATGACAGCGAGGGCTATGTTTTTGAGCGTGAACCATAATCGGCACACACAGAAGTAAAACCAAATAGAAATATCGCATACGTATAAATTAACGTAGTAAAAGTACAATTTATTTCAACCTGCCAACCAAATAATCAAAATTGTAAAGCAATTTTCAAGAAATTGATACCCCTTCTAAATACCCGAAATAGATTTCACTTTATATATCGAGTAAAAGCATATAAAACAGACTCTAAATGTGAATATCCTCGTGGATAAAAGGTGTTCGATATGGCATTTCTCAAAAGCATTTTATTTACATTTGGAACGACACAGAACTCAAACATGGCAAAAAAGAAAAAAAACAAATACCCCCAATTTGGTCTTAACTTCGAAAACAAAACAACTCAAGTCGTTTTCGGGCTCTTTTTTTTAGGCCTATCCATCCTATTTTTTCTTTCGTTTGTTTCCTTCATCTTCAATTGGAAAAAAGACTTTGATGTCCTACAACTAAGTTCACTGGAACTTTTATTAGATTCAAAAATTACCGTCAACAATGCATTGGGTAATCTCGGAGCAACACTGGGCCAATTTTTTATTTATAAACTCTTTGGAGTGGCCTCGTTTTTGATTCCCTTCTACCTGTTCATATCAGGCTTACAAACTTTCACCAACCAGCACATTATTAAGCTTTTTCGCCTCTTCAGAAATTCCATTTTCATAGGCCTTTGGCTCACTACTTTTTTTGGATTATTTCTGAGTGAAACAACCATTTTAAGCGGGCACTTTGGTTCTGTAATTTCTACGTTCTTATCGAGACTTTTAGGCACAACAGGCACAAGTTTGGTTTTAGGATTCTCCATGCTTATTTTCTTGGGTCTGTATTACCGATGGACCCCTGAAAAAATTCAAGAATTCTTCAAGAGAAAAGAAAAAGAAGACGCTTCAGAGGAATTAAATACAAAAACAATCCTAGAGGAACAACCAAATGAAGTTCCATCGGATACAACTGAAGATAGACCTACAATTAATGAATCGATTGAAACAGAGATTATCTCTAAAGAGATGTCTGTAGAGCTGCCAGAGAAAAAAGAAACAATAGGCTCCTCTATCGATAAGGTCGAACTGGATGTTGAAGTAAAAGACGAAGAGGTTCTATCTGATAAAGAAGTTAACAAAGCACTAGAAGAGTTTGGAGAGTACGATCCAAAATTAGACTTGGGTCGTTACAAACACCCTACTATTGACTTGATGATTGAATACCCCAACTCTCAAGTTACCGTTGACAAAGAAGAATTAGAAGCCAACAAAAACCAAATTGTTGAGACTTTAAATAATTATAAAATTGAAATCGCCAAGATAAAGGCTACGGTCGGTCCTACAGTAACACTCTACGAAATCGTTCCCGCTCCTGGTGTTCGTATTTCAAAAATCAAAGGCTTAGAAAATGACATCGCATTGAGTTTAGCCGCTTTGGGAATTCGAATTATAGCACCACTTCCGGGTAAAGGGACCATAGGTATAGAAGTTCCTAACAGCAAGCCGAGCATTGTTTCTATGAAATCGATTCTAGCCTCGGAAAAATTTCAACATGCAGACTACGAACTGCCTATAGGATTGGGGAAAACAATTTCGAATGAAACCTTTGTAGCTGATTTAGCCAAGATGCCTCACCTCCTCATGGCAGGAGCTACAGGCCAAGGAAAATCTGTAGGGTTGAATGCTATTTTAGCATCGTTACTCTACAAAAAACACCCCTCACAACTCAAATTTGTACTGGTTGACCCAAAAAAAGTAGAACTTACCCTTTACAATAAAATTGAACGACATTTCTTGGCGAAACTACCGGATGCAGAAGAGGCGATTATTACGGATACAACCAAGGTTGTAAATACCGTAAATTCCCTTTGTATTGAAATGGATTCGAGATACGACCTTCTTAAAAAAGCTCATGTAAGGAACATCAAAGAATACAATCATAAATTTATAAACCGCAAGTTGAATCCCGAAAATGGACATCGATACCTACCCTACATCGTATTGGTAATTGATGAATTTGCAGACCTAATCATGACAGCGGGGAAAGAAATTGAAACCCCTATTGCTCGATTGGCTCAATTGGCACGTGCTATTGGAATTCACTTAATCGTGGCCACACAACGCCCAACAACAAACATCATTACGGGAACCATAAAAGCAAACTTCCCCGCTCGTATCGCCTTCAGAGTAACCTCTGTTATAGACTCAAGAACAATCATGGATGCTGCTGGAGCCAATCAGTTGATTGGTCGTGGTGATATGTTGATTTCCGACGGTAATGAAATAACCCGTTTGCAATGTGCTTTTATAGATACCCCTGAAGTAGAAAAATTAACAGAATTCATTGGTTCGCAACAAGGTTACCCAATAGCTTTTGAGCTACCCGAATACGTAGGAGAAGAAGCCAAAGCCATCGGAACAATCGATTTAAACGACCGAGACGCCTTATTTAGAGACGCTGCCTCTGTTATTGTAATGCACCAACAAGGATCAGCATCATTATTGCAACGCAAACTCAAACTAGGATACAATAGAGCCGGAAGAATAATAGACCAGCTCGAAGCAGCAGGTATTATTGGCCCCTTTGAAGGCAGTAAAGCCAGACAGGTACTGATTCCAGACGAGTATGCTTTAGAACAACTGCTAAACACTGAAACAGAAGAATAAATCTCAAGTATCGAACTTCTCGTTAACCTTATATTTTATTAATTTTGCAAATACAATTGCAGATACGATTTCATGAAAAATATTTTCTTACTCTTCGCCCTATTCTTAGTGGGATTCAATTCAATAGCACAGACCCTAAGTGATCCTGTAGCAAAATCCATACTTGATGATGTTAGTACGGCTACAGATGCTCTTGAAGTCATACATATCGATTTTGAATTTACGCTAAGCAACACCACGGAAAATATTAGTGAGTCCTCCTCCGGAACATTAACCATCAAAAATAATCAATACCTATTGTCATTCATGGGACTGCGTCAAATAAGCGATGGGGAAACGATTTGGACCATTTTAGAAGAAGATGAGGAAGTTCAAATTTCTGATATTGACCCAGAAGATGATGAAGCGCTTAGCCCTTCCAACTTACTTAAAATGTATGAAAAGGGGTTTACCTATCAATTGGGTGAAAAAAGTGGAAACCTGCAAATCATAGATCTATTACCCGAAAATACAGATGAAGTAGATTACACCAAAATTGAATTATTAATTGACACCAAAGTCAAACAAGTCAAAAATCTGAAACAGTTTGGTGAAAACGGCACAGATTCAGAATACACCATACACACCTTCTCACCCCTCATCATTCAAGATTCAGCCTTTACATTTAACGAAGCGGATTACTCTGGATTTGACATCATAGACCTACGGTAAGACTTACAATTGCTCCTAATTAAAAGCTACCACTAGCATTCGTTCGGATTTTACTCACAATACTTTTTGTAAAAAGTATACCAAACCCATAAATATAGTCATCCCTTCCACCCCAAGAGTGAAGTATCGTTCGTGTAACTTCGGATGACTTTTATAGACAAGCAAAGCAGAAAACTCATAGGTCAAATAAATAGCAACAGCACCCCACAAATTAAGATTGCCTTCAAAAAAGTATCGATACGCAAGTATTAATTCCGCAATTAATAAAGCAAAAATACCTATCCACTTGGCCTTTCTTACCCCATACACTTGAGGTAGGGTTCTCAAATTCGTATTATCAAAACGCAAATCTCTAATATCAAAAGGTATGGTTATTGCCAATATGAATAAGAAACGTTCAATTAATGTTAAAAAATCAAGCTTTTGATCATGAATCAACGCTGGTAATCCATCTGTTACCATGGCCCAAGTAAACGCAATTAAAAATATTTTCAAACAAGGGATATCCCTCAGTCGAATCCAACCCAAACGAGTTTTGAATACAGGTAAAACGTAGGTCACAGAAACAAATGCCATAGGAAGAAGGTACATCCATAGACTCTTGTAAATGAACCTAAAAAAATAACAAGCTGACAAACATGAAACAAAGCACAAAATCCATAAAAAAACGCTGTATCTGAAAATGATTTCATGCCGAGCTGAATTTCCTTCAATTAGCATTGGATGCACTCGAATCAAACGAATAAAATTATAAATGAAAATAGTAGAGAAAAATACAAAACCTAACAATTCAGGATGTCTAATATGCCGAATATCAAGACTTACCCATGTTAATAGCAGAGCACCAAAAGACACATAAACATTGCTTGCAACTAATAAATCTAAAGCTTTGACAACAAATTTCATAATGTTCAAAAATACTTATATTTTCCTCTATTGTAATGAATTCTAGCCATCATAATTTCGTAATTTTAAACGCATAAAAACTACTTAGTAAATAAAGAATGAATACAAACTCATTTTCGCTTCGCCACATCGGTCCCAGGGAAGAAGATGTGAAAGAAATGTTAACTACGATTGGACTTGATTCCATGGAAGAGTTAATCAATAAAACAATACCTTCTGACATCAGACTTTCTGATGAATTAAATTTAAATGAAGCCATGAGTGAACAAGAATTTCTTGGTCACATTAAAACTATTTCCACTAAAAACAAACCATTCAAAACCTATATTGGACTGGGATACAATGCGACTGTACTCCCTAGTGTAATCCAAAGAAACATATTAGAAAATCCAGGTTGGTACACAGCTTACACTCCGTATCAGCCAGAAATTTCTCAGGGCAGACTCGAAGCACTCCTAAACTTCCAAACCATGGTCATTGATCTAACCGGAATGGAAATTGCCAACGCCTCTCTTCTGGATGAAGCTACAGCAGCATCTGAAGCAATGATTATGTTGTACAACAGCAGATCTCGAACAAAGAGAAAAGCAGATGCCAAAGAATTTTTCGTTTCCGAAGATTGTTTACCACAAACGATAAGCCTTTTAGAAACTCGATCCGAACCTCTAGGTATTGAGCTTGTTATCGGTAATCATCATACCTATGTATGCAATGAAAAAACCTTTGGGGTACTACTGCAATACCCTGCAGCAACGGGCGAAATTTACAACTACAAAAAAATTACAGATCAGGCTCATGAAGTCGAAGCACTCGTTGCCGTTGCTGCCGACTTATTGTCACTGAGCTTGATTGAGTCGCCAGGTTCCTGGGGCGCAGATGCCGTTGTAGGTTCATCTCAGCGATTTGGTATTCCAATGGGATACGGAGGTCCACATGCAGCTTATTTTGCTACAAAAGAGTCTTTTAAGAGGAACGTACCAGGTCGTATGATTGGACTTTCCAAAGACGAAAACAATGAACCTGCCTTACGAATGGCTCTTCAAACCCGTGAGCAACATATAAAAAGAGAAAAAGCAACCTCTAACATTTGTACTGCCCAAGTTCTATTAGCGATTATGGCTGGAATGTATGCAGTCTACCATGGACCAAAAGGTATTAGCCATATAGCAAGACGAATACACAACAAAACAAATGCGCTCAACAAAGCACTTAAGGCTTTAGGGTATTCTCAAAAAAACGAGTGTTATTTCGACACGCTTTTAATCGACCTTAATGGAGTAAATGCAGAAGTCGTTAACAAAATTGCTCTGGATGCACAAATTAACTTCCTGTACATAGACGAACACACACTAAGCATCAGTCTGAATGAAACAACAACTCTAGATGACCTTAATGATATACTAGCGGTACTTGCTGGAGCAAAAGGAACTGACTTCGAGAGAATCACTCATATAGACGAGACTCTCAGCATTCCAGACCAGAGTATAAGAAAAACAGATTTTATGCAACATAAAATCTTCAATTCTTACCATTCCGAAACGGAAATGATGCGATACATCAAGAAATTAGAACGCAAAGACTTATCACTCACCCACTCTATGATTGCATTGGGCTCATGTACAATGAAACTCAATGCAGCAACTGAAATGCTTCCACTTAATGAAAGTAATTTTAGTTCTCTGCATCCCTTTATTCCCGAAGACCAGGCAGAAGGTTATCAAGAAATTTTCAATGAGCTTGAAAAAGATCTTTGTGAAATCACTGGGTTTGCAGGAATGTCCTTACAACCAAATTCAGGGGCTCAGGGAGAATATGCCGGCTTAATGGTCATACGAGCTTATCACAGATCTAGAGGAGATTACCAAAGAAATATAACCCTAATACCCTCTTCTGCACACGGAACAAACCCCGCCTCTGCAGTTATGGCAGGCATGAAAGTCGTGGTCGTAAAGTGTGACGAAATGGGTAATATTAATCTCAATGACTTAAAAGAAAAAGCTGAAAAGTATTCTCAAGAACTTTCAGCATTAATGATAACCTACCCATCCACACATGGTGTATTCGAGAAGTCAATCAAAGAAATCACTTCCATCATTCACAAAAATGGCGGGCAAGTATATATGGATGGTGCTAATATGAATGCTCAAGTAGGACTTACATCTCCCGGTGAAATAGGTGCTGATGTATGTCATCTGAACTTACACAAAACCTTTGCCATACCTCACGGTGGTGGTGGACCCGGAATGGGACCTATTGGAGTCGCAAAACAATTGGTTGAATTCCTTCCAGGACATCCTATTGTACCCTGTGGTGGGAAAAATAGCATTTCGCCAATTTCGGCAGCACCTTGGGGATCAGCTTTGGTCTTATTAATATCATACGGCTACATTAAAATGCTCGGGGGGGCGGGACTAAAAAAGGTGACGGAATATGCCATCCTCAATGCGAATTACATGAAAACCTTGCTTGAAAAACACTACAAAATACTTTACACGGGTGAAAATGACTTCGTCGCACACGAGATGATCCTGGAATGTAGAGATTTAAAGGCGCTTAGTGGAATTGATGTAACGGACATAGCAAAGCGACTTATGGACTATGGATATCATGCTCCTACAGTCTCATTTCCTGTAGTGGGAACCTTAATGATTGAACCTACCGAAAGTGAAAGTAAAGAAGAAATAGATCGTTTTTGTGAGACTTTGATAGCCATAAAATCTGAAATTAATCAAGTAATAAAAGGGAATTTTGACTCGGATGACAACCTTCTCAAAAACGCACCTCACACATTGACTGAGAGTACCAGTGATCATTGGAAATACCCTTATTCTCGTCAACAAGCAGCCTTCCCATTGCCTTGGGTAAGTGAAAATAAATTTTGGCCTGCAGTAAAAAGAATCGATCAGGCCTACGGAGACCGCAACCTAATATGCTCATGCCCTGACATCAACAGCTATGAAAAGAACACTTGTGAGGTATCCTAATTTTTAAAATCAGTATCTTGCCCTAAAGAGAATAAAACAGAACCGCCCCCATGAAGAGAATACTATTTTTGACTTTTTGTCTTAGCATCACTACCCTAAGCTTTTCTCAAGAAAATTTGAGAAAAAATGTTGATTTCATGAACAAAATATCGAAATCAAGCCTTTCTGTAGAAACAAATTTCATTTGGTCTGATGACTTTTCCAATCCCAGCACATGGATTATTGATCATGACAAATCAAAATGTGATTTAGACTGGGAAATTGGGACGGACTTATCTTGCGAGGGCATTCATCCAATTGAGACGATTGCATCCCCTACCTATGAAAATGGCTATGCCATGATAGATTCTGATGAATACGGTGGAGAAACGGCTAAAGCTGAAGTAGAGGACTCTTGGTTCACAACGGCAGACTCCATAAACCTCTCAGATTACGCTAATGTTGTCATTCAATTTGAAACTTGGTATCAGTCCTTTACCTCTGAAAAGTGTTTCCTAGTAACCAGCACAAACAATAAAGATTGGCCACAACTGGATCCCGACTTTGATGCCAATAGCGACCCAAACGTATATGAAGTATTTCCAGGGATTTCAGGAGATGCTAGAGAAAATGTAGGAGCTAACCCTACCACTTACAAAATAAACATCAGCGAATCAGCTGGAAATCAGGAGAAAATATGGATTCGTTTTCATTGGACAGGGACCTACGGTTATGCTTGGTTTATTGATGATGTTGTATTGATAGAACAACCCAAAAATGACATCATTCTTCACTCTGCATGGATGACCAATGGAAGTGTTGTTGAATACGGTAGAATTCCCGTTTCACAATTGAGCGATACGCTCATCCTGGGCGGAGTTGTGAGTAACTTCGGTGTCGATACTCAAGAAGACGTAAGTTTAAACGTATCTGTAAGAAACGAAAACGACACAGAGGTTCTTTCTAATACAGCGACCTTAACTGAACTCAAAAACGACAGCATAGTGCTCTTTACCCTACCGACAGCATCAAACCTTTCCGTAGGCTCTTATAATTTAAAAGCAACAGCTAGTTCAAAACTTGATAAAGATTCTATCAACTCCAACAATAGCTACAACCGAAATTTTGAAATTACAGATGAATTGTATTCCGTAGATGGAATCGGTATATATGAAGAGGAAACGCTATCCTTATCATCTATGGGCTCTAATAGCTTCATTGAAGACCAAGACGGATTAATTATGATGGTTTTCTACAGAATTCTCGAGCAAACTGAAGTCTCCGGAATCGAAATTGCCATTACTTCAGATACAGAACCAGGAGCCTATGTGTACCCATTCATTCTCGATGGAGAAGCTAGGCTAGATGTTAAAGTATACGAAGATCGGGTTTCTCAAAATATGGAGGATAACATCGTACAGCAATGGAATATTGATGCGGGCAAGATGTGGCTTCCACTACCTGAGACAACACTTTCCCCCGGTGTGTACTATGCCTGCGTTGAACTTTTCTCCGAATATGGCGCAAACCACATCAGTATTTATGATGATAAAACTGTAATTCAACCCGACGGAGTTTCAAATATTTATTCTCCTGAAGATGACCGGATCTACACCAATGGAAACGCTTTTGCCATCCGACTAGGGCTTAACAATTACGTGGCGCTAGAAGAAAATCCCCAAGAATTCTTTTCCATATTCCCCAACCCATCATCAGGGGTATTTAACCTTAACTCCGCAAAACCTTTCTCCAAAGTAGAAATCATCAATGCCTTAGGTCAAGTCGTCTCTATTAAAACATCAGCAGGCATGCAAAATGAAACCATTGACCTATCTAATCAAAAGTCTGGCATATATCTTGCAAGAATATCTAATGACGAGACACAATTTACACAAAGGATTGTCATTAAATAAATCAAAAAAACACCACAAAAGCCCCTCAAAATTGATTTTGCAGGGGCTTTTTTGTTGCATAATAACTCATCTACAAAGTACCGTAGACTTTAATGAGCATTTATTTAATATTTGAGTATACAACTTATAACCAACCAAATAAAACCGTTTAATTATGAGAAAATTCAACCTATTAAGTATTTCTTCAATTATCTTTTACTCTGCTTTTGCTCAAAATGTAGCGCTGGAAAAAAGGCAAGTATTTCATAAAGAAATACCGATTACAAAAATTGTTACCGCAACAACCGCAACAACGGATAATAGAACATTTCAAACTGCAACATCTTCCTTGTGGACTGATGATTTCTCGGATTCAAATACCTGGACGCTAGGTCACGCTGCTGGCAGCAACCTGGACTGGCAGATTGGTGCGGGATTCAATACTGAAAATCCATTTAAAAGTATCAATTCCACGAGTAAATCAAATGGATATGCCTTTTTAGACTCTTACAGATATTCTGTTGATAACGGGAGTGAAGTGCAATCTTCATGGATGACTACTGCATCACCCATTGACCTCTCTGATAAGGAAAATGTGGTATTGCAGTTTGAAACATACCATTACAATTTTCAATCTAAATGTTTTGTTGTAATAAGCGATACTAATGACGATTGGCCTGACCTAAATCCTAGTTTTGATGCAAATTCGAATGATAGAGTCTATGAATTATTCGATGGAATAGAAATGCGTGAGGGCGTTAAAAAAGATCCGACTTTAACCCGATTAAACATCAGTAAAATTGCTGGAAATAAAGAAAAAGTTTGGATTCGTTTTCATTGGACAGGAAGGGCTTATGCATGGCTTATTGACGATGCTGCTATCATTGAACAACCTAATGATGACATCATTCTACAAAATGGATACATTTCTAGTGATGGTATAGAATACGCAAGAATTCCTAATTCACAAATAACCGACAGACAGATACTTAGAGGACTCGTACAAAATTTTGGTGTTAATAATCAAAGTAATGTAGTGATGAAAATGAAGGTGACAGACCAAAATAATAACGAAAAGTTGAGTGCCTCTGTAAGTACTGACTTGATGAAAAAAGACAGCACTTACATTATGCAAACTCCTTTAGATAACTTCAGTTCTTTAACTAGTGGGAGCTACAAGATTAATTACACCGTTTCATCGGATATGGACAAAGAAGGAGGCGATAATTTCTCGAACAATTTATACGAAAGAAATTTTCATATCACTGAGGATTTATATTCTGTAGATGGAATAGGAGTATACCAAACAGCGCACTTAAAATATATTATTGGTACAAACTTTTTCTCAAACAATTCTGATGGTTTAATTCTGATGACAAGATATACTATAACAGAACCTACAAAAATTTCAGGACTGGAAGTGGGTATAGGTCCGGGTTCAAAAGCAAATGCCGAAATTCTTCCCTTTATCATCAGCCTTGAAGAAGTTAATAAGAAAAATATGAATAACAGAATAGTTGAAGGAGGAGATGCCGTCAATCTGACTCAAGAAATTGTAGACCAAACAAATTGGTATGATAGATTTATTTTCACACCACTTCCAAGTACTACTTTACAACCAGGAATTTACTTCGCAGGCGTTGAATTGTTCTCTAACAACAACCAAAATGACGTCTTCATTTTAGATGATATAACCCTAAAACAACAAACCGACGCAAGTATGGTATATCTTCCATCCGATGGTGAATTAAATAGTAAGGGACTTTACAATGATGGGAACGCATTTGCCATCCGTCTGGGAGTAAACGAATACGGTCTGAATGTAGAAGAAGAAAAATCACCAATAAACTTCTCAATATATCCAAACCCATCCAACGGAATGTTTACCCTAAACTATCCGGGTAATGAGGGATACAGAGCTCATATAATTAACGCTTTAGGAGAGACTTTATCTTTTGTAGATGTAAACACTCAAAATAAAACCATAGACATGACAAATTACAATCCAGGTCTGTACTTTGTAAAAGTGTCTAATGACAAAGCTCAAAGCACCAAAAAAATCATTATAAAGTGATTTCTTATCACAAAAAAAAAGGCTCTAACGAGCCTTTTTTTTTTGTTTCTAAAACCTTTTACTTACTCTTTTCTTTTATGGTTTTAAACAACTCAGAAGAAAAGACGAAATCTTGTAAATCTTGGTTGTCAGCATTTAAAATAGCAGCTTTGGTACCTTGCCAAGCCATCTGCCCATCTTTTATGAAAAGTATGCGATCTCCTATTTCCATCACCGAGTTCATATCATGCGTATTAATCACAGTAGTCATCCCGTATTCATGGGTCAACTCCTGTAAAAGATTATCGATAAGAATGGCCGTGTATGGATCCAGTCCAGAATTAGGCTCGTCACAAAATAAATATTTAGGATTCAAAACGATAGCTCTCGCAATGGCTACACGCTTTTTCATACCACCACTTATCTCAGAGGGAAACAAATGATTTACATTTTCTAAATTCACACGTTTCAAACAAAAATTAACACGATCTAACATGTCACCTCTAGTCATGTCGGAGAACAATTGCAAAGGAAATAACACATTTTGCTCAATATTCATAGAATCAAACAAAGCACCTCCCTGAAAGACCATTCCCACTTGGTTACGTAATCTTTTTAAATTATTAGAGGACATGTCAACAATGTTATTTCCATCAAATAAAATGGCACCTTTTTCGGGTTTATGAAGGCCCAAAAGACATTTTAACAGAACGGTCTTACCTGAACCACTCTGACCAATAATTAAGTTCGTACGCCCTTCTTCATAGACAAAAGAAAGGTCTTTAATGACCCCTTTATCGGAAAAAGACTTGGATATATTTATAAGCTCAATCATGACCTGAGTAATAATTGAGTTAACAAATAATTGCAAACAATAATGACAACCGAACTGTATACCACAGCCTTGGTACTCGATTTACCTACCTCTAAAGCACCACCTTCCGTATAAAAACCGTGAAAAGATGAAATGGTGGCAATGATAAATGCAAACAAGGTAGTTTTAATAAGTGCATACAATGTTTTAAACGGAATGAAATCATATTGTATCCCAGCAATGTATTGGGCAGCTGTAGATTCACCCGAAAACATAACGGCTAACAAACCACCAAGGACGCCCACAAACATACTCATACAAATAAGCAGAGGATTAAAAAACATCAAAGCAAAAATCTTGGGTCGAACCAAATAAGTTACAGGATTAACCCCCATCACCTCCAAAGCATCAATCTGCTCAGTTACACGCATTGTACCGATACTTGAAGCTATATTAGAACCTATCTTACCTGCTAACAAAAGACTGATAATCGTAGGAGAAAACTCCAATATGATGGCATCTCTAGTAGCATATCCAATCAAATAACGAGGCATCCACCCTCCTTCCATATTTGCTGCTGTCTGAAGGGATACAACAGCTCCCACAAAAAGAGATACGAAAATCACGAATAAGACCGACTTTAAGCCCAACTCCGAAATTTCTTTAAGAATAAGGCGATACATGACAGAGCGCCTTTCAGGTTTCCTGAATACGGCACTGATAAAAAGCACATACCTTCCTAAAGAAGTAATTAGACCCATGAGAGATTTTTTTCTAAAATAAGCGTAAATTTATCGAATCTTATAAGTAATCGAACACTTTTATACATTTTGAAATGAAATTAATCAAAATCAAACGATATTACACCTACATAATTGTAGTTTTCACATCATTATTTCTAAACTCTTGTTCGGTGTTCAAAACATGTGATTGTCCAGGGCTAGGATCTGATAATGTTGAAATCAATAATCGTGAAAAATCATCCTAGAATGAACAAAAATTACTACGCTGTAATTATGGCCGGTGGAATTGGAAGTAGATTCTGGCCAATGAGTAGAACGAAACACCCAAAACAATTCATCGACATTTTAGGGACAGGAAATACACTCATTCAACAGACATTCAATAGATTATCTAAGATTTGTCCCTCAGAAAACATCTACATTGTTACGAACAAAATTTATGAAAATCTTGTTTTGGAACAATTGAATGTGAAATCTGAACAAGTCTTGTGCGAACCTGCCATGAAAAATACAGCTCCATGTATCGCATACGCAGCTTTTAAAATACAGCAAAAAAATCCTAAAGCATCTATGGTTGTTGCTCCCTCAGACCATTTAATACTCGATGAAAATGAATTTACCCGATGTATTAATCAATCCTTAAAAGCAACAGAAAGTAAAGATGCACTAATCACCCTAGGAATTCAACCCAGCCGACCAGACACAGGCTATGGATACATTCAATATATGAATGATCAGCTGGCTTGTGACCCAGAGTTAAAAAGAGTTAAAACATTTACGGAAAAGCCCCATTTAGAATTAGCCACCGAATTCATTTCAAGTGGTGACTTCTTATGGAACTCAGGAATATTCGTTTGGTCTACTAAGAGCATCATCAAGCGTTTCAAACATCATTTAAAGGACGTATACAATGCTTTTGAAGAAGGAAATGAGTTTCTAAATACAAATCAAGAAACCGACTTCATCAACAAAATGTACCCGACTCTAAAAAGTATTTCAATAGATTTTGGTATCATGGAAAAATCTGAAGACGTTTATGTTTTACCTGCTGACTTTGGCTGGAGTGACTTGGGGACCTATGGATCCATCTACAATCACATTCCAAAAGATGCTCATAATAATGCCTTGGTAAACGACAACGTCATCACCTACAACTCATCAAACAATATGATTCATTCAAACTCTGAAAAGCTCATAGTAATTGATGGAATGGAGGACTACATTGTAGTAGACCGAAACAATGTATTACTCATCTGTAGAAAGGAAAACGAACAGATGATCAAACAATACATGAATGATGCTAAAGAGCAAAAAGGAGAAGACTATATCTAGGCATTAAATTCATCACAATTACCACTTAAAGCATACAAACACATCCAGAATAATCTGGGTATGAATATTGTGATAAATACTAACAAAGAACTAATTATGGGACAAAACAAGCGAAATGAAATGAAAAAAATGTGGTGCGTATTTTCTGCACTTCTCTTATTAACACTGCTTGAACTTGGGCTAAGTATCTATAAACCCTTTAACGAACAAACCATGAAATGGGCTCTCATTGCTCTAACTTCTGCAAAAATATTTTACACGCTCTCCTATTTCATTTACCTGAAACAAAAAAGAAAGAGATTCATATCTGCCATGATATTCCCTTCTGTCCTCACACTCCCATTAATGCTACTTGTATTTCTGATGGAGAAAGGAATGATAAACCTTTAATCAAAATAAACATTACTAGGCTATTAAAATAAACATCCACTCACCTCACAATTGAAATCAACATACATGAAAAGCAAATTATAGAAGTAACAAGATGAACATTCATTCATCTGCTTATTTGTATATTTGTTTGAGATTTAACAATTGTATTTTATGCGAATTTTAACCTGTTTCATTTTTATTTTCACCCTTTCAAACCTTCAAGCTCAACAAATTTGGAGCTTAAATGATTGTGTGGATTATGCTTTAAAAAACAACCTTTCTCTAAAACAAAATGAATTAAACATTCAACAAAAAAGGGTACAGCGACTGCACTCTAAAATGCAAATGCTACCTACCATTACTACAAACAGCTCTTTTAACAAAAACGAAGGTCGCTATGTCAACCAGGTGACCAACGACTTTGTAGAGGAAATTAGCAACTCACTAAATCTTTCTATATCGACCAACATCACTCTTTTTAGTGGCTTTAAAAACATCAACCAACTAAAAAAAGATGCCAATGAACATTTAAAAAGCATTTATGATCTTGAGACCGCAAAAAACAATTTAATTACAACGATAGCTCTCAGTTATTTGCAAATTCTATTTAATAAAGAATTGTACCAAACCGCATTAAAACAACACGATTTAACTAAAAATCAAGAAAATAGAATTGCAACCTTGGTTGACGCAGGATCCTTAGCCAAGGGTGAATTGCTAAATATCCAATCTCAATTGGCTCTTGAAGAACAACAATTAACGCAAGCTGAAAACCAATTAAGCTTATCAAAGCTACAGCTCGCTCAATTACTAGAATTAGAAAATCATCAAAATTTAGAAGTCTTAAAGCTTGATTTAAAAGTTCCTAACTTCAACATCAAAGACAATATTCACAGCGATTATGAAAAAGCATTAAAAATTCAGAGCAATATAAAGTCCACAGATCTACAAGTGAACAGTGCATTATACGATCTTAAGATGGCTAAGTCTTCCTATGCGCCCAATCTAGTCCTAGGGCACAGAACCAGCAGTGTTTATGCAGATAATGCTGTGGGTGACTTCTCTTTCGAGGAACAATTGAAAAACAATAAACAATCAGGGATCTTCTTAAACCTCAGTATTCCTATCTTTAATCAGTGGTCAGCACATACGGCTGTAAACCAAAGTGAAATTCAAGTAGAAAACAGTAGAATCATCGCTCAACAAGCCAAAAACGAATTGCGCAAAAATATGGAGCAAGCTCATACCGATCAATTGGCTGCATACAAAAGACATCAAGCAGCGCAAAAATCCGTTGAGGCGTCTAAAGAATCCTTTGGATACATTAGTGAACGTTATGAGTTAGGCATGGTAAACAGCTATGAATTTAACGAATCTAAAAACAAGCTCATTAAATCAGAGTCCGATGAATTACAGGCAAAATACGACCTGATATTTAAGGTGAAATTATATGAATTCTACACCAGCCAAACCTTTGAATTATGACAAGAAGATCAATCATCATCCTAACAACAATTGTTCTTTTCACACTTCTCGTATTCGGCAAGAAAAATGGGTACATCGGTGGAGAAAAACCCTTGATTGTTAAAACAGAACAAGTCTTCACTGGGTCAATCACTGAAACAGTGCCTGCCAATGGCAAGGTTCAACCCGAAATAGAAGTAAAAATTTCGCCCGATGTTTCTGGTGAAATCATTGAACTTAACATCAAAGAAGGAGACTGGGTAAACCAAAATGATTTACTGCTTCGCATCAACCCAGAGATTTATGCAGCAAATCTCGATCGTATGCAAGCTAGTTTGAATAATATTAAGGCTAATTTGGCTCAGCAAAAGGCACAATTAAAAGATGCCGAAATTAAGCACATCAGAAATACAAACCTCTACGAAAAGGGTGCCATTTCATCTACAGAATTCGAAACCAGTCAAAACAAATACGAATTGGCGCAGTTAGCTGTTGAAGCATCACAATATAATGTAAAGAGCTCAGAAGCTGCAGTTAAAGAAGTTCAGAACAACTTGAACAGAACCTCCATTTATGCTCCCATTTCGGGTATCATTTCTCGTCTCAACGTAGAGTTAGGAGAACGTGTAGTGGGTACAGCGCAAATGACGGGTACTGAATTGCTTCGCATTGCGGACTTCAACCGTATGGAAGTCGTTGTTGATGTGAGTGAAAATGATATACTACGAGTTAAACTCGGAGATCGTGCAGAAGTGAATGTAGATGCCTACTCAAAAGATTTATTTGAAGGTGAAGTTACTGAAATAGCAAATTCGGCAAACCTAATGGGCACATCAGCAGACCAAGTAACAAACTTTGAAGTGAAAATCAGAATTCTAAAATCCTCATACAAAGAGCAGTCTGACACATACAAACATCCATTCCGACCGGGAATGACCGCATCAGTAGATATCTTCACAGAAACAAAAGACCGCATTAAGCTCTTGTCCATTCAATCGGTTACCACTCGAAAAGACAGCAGTTCAAAAGAACTCGGCTCCTTAAATAAGTTCCAACAAGAGTCAACGGAAAAAGAAACCTTTGAATGTGTATTTGTTCACGTGGATGGTAAAGCTCAACTAAAACGCGTTGAAACCGGCATTCAAGATGATCAGAATATTGAAATTATTTCAGGTCTCACAAAAGGTGAAGAAGTGATTACAGCCCCTTACAGCGCTGTTTCAAAAAAGCTGTACAATGAAATTAACGTAGAGGTAGAAAACGAATAATATGGCTCTGATACTCATACTAGAGACTGCAACAAAAAATTGTTCTGTAGCCTTATCTGAAAATGGAAATGTCATCGAATCCATTGACTTTAATGATGGGAATTTCTCCCATTCTGAAAAACTACACGTTTTTATAGAAGACATTTGCACTAAATCCCAAAGAAAACTTGAGGATTTGGATGCAATTGCTGTAAGTAAAGGACCTGGTTCCTACACAGGGCTTCGCATAGGAGCATCTTCAGCAAAAGGTCTATGCTACGGGTTAAACATTCCTCTCATCAGTTTAGAAACACTTGAAATTCTATGTAGGACCTATACTTCCATGCACAAAATCAATAAAAACGACCTAATAATACCCATGATTGACGCACGAAGGATGGAGGTTTACACCACAATATTTGATGCTGATTTCAACAAAATAAAAGACACAGAAGCACTGATTTTAAAGGAAGACTCTTTTGATGTCTACCTTAACCAATATACCTGCCATTTTATTGGTGACGGAGCCGAAAAATCAAAAGAACTTTACGAAAGTAAAAATTCAAAATTTGAGCCTTCTGTATATCCATCAGCTGCTGCAGTAGCAAAACTTGCTCAAAGTGCTTTTGAGAATGAAAAATTTGAAGATGTGGCCTACTTCGAACCTTATTACCTAAAAGATTTTGTTGACGGCAAAAAAAAATAAACGAAAACTTCAGCCACCGATTTAAAAGCCATATCGTTTTATTTGAATGACCGTCAATACAAATTAACCTACCAAAACGTCACCATCCATTTCATCAGGTATGTTTACCCCCATAATTTTTAAAATTGTAGGAGCCACATCGGCAAGTTTCCCGCTTTTAATTTCTGCGTAATCAGAATTCAATAAAAAACAAGGAACAGGATTGGTGGTATGCGCAGTATTTGGAGTGCCATCGTCATTGATCATAAAGTCCGCATTACCGTGGTCTGCGATGATAATAAAAGTATAATCTTGTTTCAGTCCTGCCTCTACCACTTGCTTTGTGCATTGATCTACGGTTTCAAGAGCCTCAATAACGGCATCATAAACCCCGGTATGACCTACCATATCTGGATTTGCAAAATTCAAACAAATAAAATCTGCAGGTTCATTCTCTATTTCAGAAACGATAGCGTCTGTAATTTGTTGAGCACTCATAGAAGGTTGCAAATCGTAGGTTGGAACTTTTGGTGATGGAATCATAATTCTTTTTTCACCTTCAAAATTTTGCTCCCGTCCACCTGAAAAGAAAAAAGATACATGGGGATATTTCTCTGTTTCAGCAATTCGAATCTGAGTTTTTCCGTTAGCAGACAATACCTCTCCTAGCGTATTCTGTAAATTGTCTTTATGAAACAACACAGACACATTTTTATAAGCTTCATCATACATAGTCATCGTAATGTAATTCAAATCAAGCTTAGACATATTGTACTCTGGTAAATCTTCTTGAGTAAGGACTCTTGTAATTTCTCTACATCGATCCGTTCTGAAATTAAAGCATATAACCAAATCACCTTCTTCTATTTTTGCTTTGGCAACCCCTTCAGCATCTACTTTAACGATAGGTTGTATAAACTCATCGGTAACACCCGCATCATAAGACGCTTGAATAGAAGTAACAAAGTCTTTACTTTTTTCACCCTCAGCGTTAACTAATAAGTCGTAAGCCAATTTTACACGTTCCCAACGCGTATCTCTATCCATGGCATAGTAACGACCAATAACACTAACCAGCTCTGCAGACAAATTTGAAAGCTTTGATTCTAAAGTATGTATAAAACCTTTCCCACTCTTAGGGTCCGTATCTCTTCCATCAGTGAAGGCATGCACAAATACATTTTTCAAACCTGCTGTATCTGCCAATTCACACAAATGATGAAGATGTGAGTCATGTGCATGAATACCACCATCTGAGACTAAGCCCATAAAATGTAGGGCCTTATTATTTTCTTTTGCATAAGCAAAGGCCTTGTTCAAGGTACTGTTATCCTTAAATGTATCATTCTTGACCGCATGATTGATTTTCACCAAATCTTGATAGACGACCCTGCCGGCACCAATATTGAGATGTCCAACCTCTGAATTCCCCATTTGACCGACTGGAAGCCCCACTTGTTCTCCATCTGTAAGTAATTCTGCATTCGGATAGTTTCTGTAAAGAGAATCTACAAAAGAAGTGTCTGCATTTTGCATGGCATTAGATTTGGAATCATTTCCATGACCCCAACCATCAAGGATTAATAAGGCTACTTTTTTCATCTGTTAAAATTTGCAGCAATTTAGCTTTTACTTTTGATAGTACATAGTTTTTTGAGCACTGCCTATCGCACAACACTAAATATTTCAAGGCAAAAATCGAAATCATATTGCACGTAGGATGACTGAATGAGAAAGTCAAAATTCAACACCATAATCAAAGCACCATACATTAGAATATGAATCTACGAATTAAGTCCTATAAATTGTATATTTGAAAAGCTTCGGCTAGGATACAATTAATGATTAATCTAAAAAATGAGTACATCGGTTTTTACTCAAAATCTGAGTTCATAAACCCACTCGGCCTTATTGAAGATGTCAAATAAAAAATTGATTTTCACTTTTCTCTTTAAAAAACTAAAAAGCCCTTTTGTTTTTATAGGTGTTTTCTTTGTGGTTTGGATGCTTTTTTTCGACAATAACTCCTTTGTCAATCAGAATAGATTATCAAAAAACATTGATCAATTGGAAAAAGACCGACGACACTACAAGGAAGAGATCAAAAAAGATTCTGTTGCTCTTGATGAGCTCTCCAATTCAAAAGGTTTAGAAAAATTTGCAAGAGAAAAATACCACATGAAGAAAGAAAATGAAGAAATCTTTCTCATCGTTGAATGATTCCTAAATTATGAAAAATCTATTCGAAGAATTTAGTCCCAAAACACTTAAGGAATGGAATGATAAAATCATTACTGATCTTAAAGGGGATTGCTTCGAATCGCTTATATGGAATAATTCAGAAAATATTCGAATTAACCCCATATACCACCAAGAATCTGTTTCTAAGACAAATAACGATGTAAGCCACCAACATTCCAACTGGGAAATAGAACAAACCCTACAAAAGCCAAGCAATAAAAAAGTATTAGCTATTCTGAACTCAGGAGCTACCGCTCTTCTACTTAGAAATTTCCCTTCTGAATCTTTAGAAGAAGTACTTGAAAACGTATGGGTACAACACATCCAAACTTCTTTCCAGTCCAATTCTATAGAGACTCATTTAGATGCTTTTATTTCACTGCTTGAAAAAAGAAAACTTGATTACAACTCCATCAAAGGAAGCCTGCATTATGACCCACTGATGGATGGACTAAAAAATGGACAATTTCAAGGCGACTTATGGGAGAATTTAGAATCAATACAGGATAAAGTTCAAGCGATCCCTGCGTATAAAGGCATTTGTATACAAGCTCATGAATACCCTAATGCCGGAGCTACCATCACTCAAGAACTTGCGTTTATTACAGCTCAGCTGAGTGAATATTTTGCAAACTCCAACAAGCTCAGTCCTCATAAGATTCAAATAAGTATGGGGATTTCTACCAATTACTTCTTTGAAATTGCAAAATATAGAGCCGTAAGAATTTTGTGGACACAACTTCTAAAAGCATACAACAAAGAACAAACAAAGCTAGATTTAAGGGCAGAAAACAGCATAAGGACCTCTACCCTATACGATCCCTATGTTAACATACTCAGGAATACCAGTCAGTGCATGTCGGCCGCATTGGGAGGAGCCAACACCATTAACGTAAACAGCTTTAATGCAGCTTATATAAAAGAAGATGATTTTGGACAGCGAATAGCAAGGAACATCTCTTTAATTTTAAAAGAAGAATCGCATTTCAATAAAGTCAATGACCCATCGGCTGGCTCCTACTACATTGAATATTTAACGAATGAATTGAGTAAAAATGCTTGGAAACTATTTCAAGAAATAGAAGCAAATGGGGGCTGGTTAAAAAATGTGAAGACGAATACCATACAAGGGATGATTGAAGAAAATGCCGGACAACAAGAAGAAGATTTAAAAGCTGGAACTAAGGTACTTTTAGGTACAAATCTTTACCCTAACGATGAAGAAAAAATGACTTCAAAAATCGAAAAATCACTTTCAACAAACCGCAAAGCGGAAAAAGATTTTAGACCATTAAATACCTGTCGTCTTTCAATGAAAATGGATCTTGAACGATTAGCTAAAGAGGGAAATCATGCGTAGACCGGATTTTTCAAACATAAACCTAAACCTCGATAGGGAAAAGACGCTGAAATCAGAAAATGTTTGGATGAGTCCCGAACAGATTCAAATAAAAAACAACTACCGATTTGAGGATGTTAAAGATACAGAGCACATCGGCTTCGTATCAGGTATAGCTCCCAACCTCAGAGGTCCTTATTCTACAATGTATGTAAAAAGACCCTGGACCATTCGTCAATATGCTGGTTTCTCTACAGCAGAAGCCTCAAACATTTTTTACCGTAAAAATCTTACTGGGGGTCAAAAAGGACTATCCGTAGCCTTTGATCTGGCTACACATCGCGGATACGATTCGGATCACGAGCGCGTTGTGGGGGATGTCGGCAAAGCTGGTGTTGCCATAGACACTGTGGAAGACATGAAAATACTTTTCGATCAAATCCCACTCGATAAGATGTCGGTTTCCATGACTATGAACGGGGCAGTACTCCCAATCATGGCTTTTTACATCGTTGCAGCCGAAGAGCAAGGTATTGGTCCACAACAACTCAGTGGGACCATACAAAATGACATTCTGAAGGAATTCATGGTACGTAACACCTACATATATCCGCCAAAACAATCCATGAAGATTATTGCCGATATTTTTGAATATACAGCTCAATACATGCCAAAATTCAATTCCATAAGTATTTCAGGATATCACATGCAAGAAGCAGGAGCTTCTGCTGATATTGAATTGGCCTATACACTGGCCGATGGTTTAGAATACATTCGCAAAGGACTCGAAGCGGGAATGGATATAGATACTTTTGCTCCTCGTCTATCCTTCTTCTGGGGTATTGGTATGAATCACTTTATGGAGATAGCCAAAATGCGAGCGGCTCGAATGATTTGGGCAAAATTGGTCAAACAATTTGAACCTAAAAACCCAAAGTCACTTGCTTTGAGAACCCATTGCCAAACTTCCGGTTGGAGTTTAACAGAACAAGACCCTTTCAATAACGTAACACGCACCTGTGTAGAAGCTATGGCAGCTGTTTTTGGCGGAACACAATCTCTACACACCAACGCATTAGATGAGGCGATTGCTTTGCCTACAGAATTTTCTGCACGAATTGCCAGGAACACGCAAATCTATCTTCAAAAAGAAACCGAAATAACTCGTGTTGTAGACCCTTGGGGAGGCTCTTACTATCTTGAAAAACTTACCGAAGAAATTGCTCATAAAGCATGGGAGCTCATCCAAGAAATTGAGGAATTAGGCGGTATGGCTAAAGCCATAGAAACCGGGATCCCTAAGATGCGTATTGAGGAGGCAGCCGCTCGGAAACAAGCTCGTATCGATACAGGTACTGACCAAATCATTGGTGTGAACGCCTATCGACTGAAGAAAGAAGAACCTATAGAAACCCTAGAAATTGACAATACCCTCGTACTAGAATCACAAATCAAACGTTTAAATACAATACGAAATTCAAGAGATGAAACTGCTGTTCAAAATGCATTAAACGACCTTACTGAAGCTTGTCGTAGCGATAATGAAAATTTATTAGCTTTAGCTATAATTGCAGCACGAAACAGAGCTACACTGGGAGAAATATCCAGTGCTTGTGAAAAAGTGTTTGGAAGATATCAAGCAAAAATACGCTCAATAAGTGGCGTTTACTCTATGGAGATGACAGACAATAAAGCATTCATAAAAGCACGAAAATTAGCCGATAAATTCGCCGAAATAGAAGGACGAAGACCCAGAATTATGGTTGCTAAAATGGGCCAAGACGGTCATGACAGAGGTGCTAAAGTGGTTTCAACATCTTTCGCTGACTTAGGATTTGATGTTGATATAGGTCCACTTTTCCAAACCCCTAAAGAAGCCGCAAAACAAGCCGTAGAAAACGATGTTCACATCTTAGGTATTTCTTCTTTAGCTGCGGGACATAAAACACTCATTCCTAAAGTTATTGAAGAACTGAAAACATTAGGTAGAGAAGATATTTTAATCGTTGTTGGAGGTGTCATCCCTCCCAAAGACTATCAGCAGCTATTTGATATGGGAGTCTCTGGAATCTTTGGGCCAGGCACAGTAATTGCCGATGCTGCCTCTGAAATATTAAATGTTATGATGAATGAATACAAATGAAAAAATATCTATTCTTAATTGTCCTATTTTCTCTCACACAGTCCAAAGCTCAAAGTCCGCGTAACGATAGTTACTCCGCTATAGGTGTATTATCGAGCTTTAGTGAAATTCCTTTCGGTTTGGGTTTTTACAACTTGAACATAGATCAAACCTTTGGTCTTTTTACAGAATTGAAATTCAATCGACTGAATTTTGATAAAGACTATACGTTTAGAGATGTCTCTGTTCCTTCCGACACGCTAAGAGATGCCCTATACCATGGCAATAAAAACATGTTGAAAATGATCAATATTGGTATCGTATTCAATCCACAAGAACTTGATATAATGGTTTGGGATAAGGTAGATATTGATTTTTGTCTTGGAATCGGGTACGTACAAAACTTCCGATATAGATTCTATGAAGACGAGAAAGGAATTGAAAAAAGTAAAAACCAGAGCCCTTCTGCCCCTCTAGGTAAATATTACGTCATTGATTATAACGATCATGGAATCAATGTAAATGTGGGTACCAACCTATCTTTTCAGCAAATACCGCTTATGATTCATGTAGGTTATGACTTTAAGCCAAAGACTATAGCTATAGGATTTAACTGGAAAGTGAAATAAAGCGTATCGTTATATATGGATTAAAACAAGAAAGGATCATCATCACATAAACAAGGTTTAATCCTAAACTAAGTTCTGACTCCTATCAACTAAATTTTGAATACTTTATTCTAAATTTGCACAAAACAAGTTTATGAAGACAGTTATCATAGCTATTGTCCTTTTGGCACTAGGATTTGCAGGAATTGCCATTAAGATCTGGGCAAAAAAAGACGGTAAGTTTGAAGGGACATGTGCCAGCAACAATCCCTTAGTTACTAAAGAAGGTGAAGCTTGTGGGTACTGTGGTGCCGAACCCGATGAACAATGCAAGTCGGAAGAGGTCTCTTCACAAGAGATTAGTGGATGATATTTACTTCCATTTGAAGATAAACACCAAACTTTTCTTTCACTGAAGATTGAATCTCTTGAGCAAGTTTGTAAATGTCTTCTCCTTTTGCCCCTCCATAGTTCACCAAAACCAAGGCTTGCTTTTCATGAACTCCATAATTTCCAACACGCTTTCCTTTCCAACCCGCTTTTTCAATAAGCCACGCGGCTGGAATCTTTACTTGTCCATCGCTTAAAGGGTAGAAAGGGACATCAGCAGATTGCTTTTTTATTCGCTCAAAATCAGAATTGGATATTACTGGATTCTTAAAAAAAGAACCTGAATTACCAATTTCATTTGGGTCAGGAAGTTTGGACTGTCTGATGGATATAATGGCCTCACTCACTTGTTTGGGTGTGGGATTTTCAATTCCTTTTTGACTCAAAACATCCGATATCGCTCCGTAGGAACAATTTACAGCTCCATTCGTCTGCAATTGCAATGTTACCGATACTATAATGTACTTGCCTTGATGGGTATTTTTAAAAATCGATTCTCTATAACCAAAAGAACAGGCCTCTTTGGAGAAAATATGTATATCTCCAGAAGCTATATGATAGGCTTCAAGTTCCACAAAAACTTCTTTCAAATCTACACCATAAGCACCAATATTCTGCATAGGGGCGGCTCCAACATTCCCAGGTATTAATGATAAATTTTCAATTCCATTAAAATCCTGATCCAAGGACCACATGACGAAATCGTGCCAATTTTCTCCCGCTTGAACGCTTATCAATCCATTTCCTAAATCTACGATTCCTCTTAGGTCAATATGAATCGCTAGCCCTTTAAAATCTGAGCATAAAAGAATGTTACTCCCCCCTCCTAAAAGTAATTTGGGTAAGCTTTTAAACTTAGCATCGGACAGAATATTTTTTAAATCGGATATCGACTTAACATCAACAAAAAAATCTGCTTTAGCCTCTACCCCGAATGTGTTGTAGTCTTTTAAAGGATGATTTTTGTGTATTTGCATTTACGGTTGATTAGAATAAAGACTGAACCAACTTTTCCAAACTCATGCCTTCAGCCTCTGCTTTGTAATTTCTAACAATACGATGACGTAAGATAGGGAATGAAACGGCTCTAACGTCTTCAATATCTGGAGAATACTTACCGTTGATAGCCGCATAGGCTTTAGCAGCCAACACTAAAAACTGAGAAGCTCTAGGGCCTGCTCCCCAAGAAAGGTATTTTTTTATTTGCTCTGGAGCAATATCGCTATCGGGCCTTGTTTTAGCAACTAGGCTAACAGCATATTCAACCACATTATCGGCCACCGGGATTTTACGGATTAGATCTTGAATCTTTATAATGTCAGCCGCTGTTAAAACCTCATTTACTTCTGATTTTATATCTGAAGTGGTGTTTTTCACAATCTCAACCTCTTCTTTAAAGGAAGGATAATCGACTTTTAGATTAAACATAAATCGATCGAGTTGTGCTTCAGGAAGAGGGTAAGTACCTTCTTGTTCAATCGGGTTTTGTGTAGCCAATACAAAAAACGGAGTATCTAAGATATGAACCTCTCCAGCAGCGGTAACCGATCGCTCTTGCATCGCTTCTAGTAGTGCAGCTTGAGTTTTAGGAGGGGTACGATTGATTTCATCGGCAAGAATTACATTTGAAAACAAGGGTCCCTTCATAAATTTGAAGTTTCTATTTTCATCCAAAATTTCTGCCCCAATAATATCAGAAGGCATTAAATCAGGCGTAAATTGAATTCGAGAAAATCCCAAGCCTAAGGCATCACTAATTGTCTTTACCAAAAGGGTTTTCGCTAGACCAGGAACACCAACTAGAAGTACATGTCCTCGACAAAATATTGACAAAATAAGTTCCTCTACGACTTTATCTTGTCCTACTATAACCTTAGCAATTTCTGATTTTAAATTAGCAAATTGTACTTTTAAATGATTCAATGCTTGTACTTCTGAATTTTGTTCCATCCGAGTGCTTTAGTTACCAATGGTATTGGAAAGATTGTGATTTGTATGAATCAGCAATATAAACATAAGTCTTTAAAAGAGTAGCCTCTATCCATTGCTCAATAGTTTCTTCCTTCTTTTGCTCCAAAGCCATGTCTCGAATCATCTTGTAATCATCCTTAAAATTTGCTTGATGAGCTGGTGTTCTGCTCAGTAATTTAAACATTCTATAAGCTTCTTTACCATCTTCCATTTTAACATAAGCAGGTTCAGAAATTTCTCCAACTTCTAAATCTTTAACAGCAATTTTAATGGCATTTTCTAACTCGTGAGGCTCAAAACTTGTGGTTCCTGAATTGTTATTGATTAATTTACCACCATTAAACTTTGAGTTCTTATCATCTGAATGTTGAGACGTGGCTGTTTCAAAAGTTAAATCCCCATCAAGAATTGAATCGCGAACCAAAGCCAATAAATCTTTAGCATCATTTAAATCAATCGGTGAAATCTTTGGAGACATTAAAATATGTCTAATATCAACCTCATCGGACCTTCTTTCCACCATTTGAGCGATGTGATATCCGTATTCTGTTTCAAAAACCTCAGAAACCTCATCATCCTCAAGGCTAAACATAACGGCTTCGAATTCTTTTACAAACATCCCTCTCCTTATAGCCGTATACAAACCTCCATTTCGAGAAGAACCCGGATCTTCAGAATATAAAATCGCAAGGGTAGCAAAACTTTCACCCTTTAAAACACGTTGCTTAAGCTTATTTAATTTACTATTTGTTTCTCTTATTGCAGATTCATTAGCCGGAGGAAGTTTGAAAAGCTGAGCAACTTCAACTCTTTCATTGATTTCGGGTAAAACTTCCGTGTCAAATTTTGAAAAATGGTCTTTAACCTGAGCTGGACTAACATCAACAGATGAAGTAATGTCATAGCGAACTCTTTTGATTATTAATGACTCCCGAATAGGCTCAAACATTTCTTTTCTAATCTCATAGATTTTTTTATCGAAATATTCCTCCAATTGATCCTCGCCACCCAGCTGCGTAATGAAGGTGTTAATCCGCGATTCAACCTCGTTGTTTACTTCATTTTCAGTTACTTCAACACTATCAACTTCAGCTTTGTGCAGCATTAATTTCTGAAATAATAAATCTTCAAAAACTTGCGTACGCATCGAAGAGTCAACCTCCAGTCCCTGCGCTTGGTATTGAAGAATTTGCTGTTCAAGATCGGATTTTAACACAATGTTATTTCCAACAACAGCAACGATTCCATCGACATTTACTTGCGCAAATGACCATTGAGTAAAAAGAAAAAAAACGACACTGAATATTCTTATCATCTTAGTAAATTTCAAATTGTTTAGATCTTTTGGCATCTTCTAATAATTTAGACTGAATCACCTCTAATGTTTTCAATTTTCTTTGGTTCAGCAAGATACTTTTTATTTCATCCACAACATATTCTAAGGGAGCGATTTCTCCCTGATCCTTTAGATTATGAAGTCTCACTAAATATACATCCAACGAATCTTTTAACAACATCGTATTTTTTTTCACGGATAATCTAGATATATCTAGTTCAGAAGGAAATATCTCTTCAAAATCTTCCCAAGTTAACCATTCTTTAGGGTTGTTATAGAATCGCTTGGCATATTGATGGCTATAGGCTTCTATAAGATCTATTCGCAAGGTATCTTTATCAAAAAACCAATCCGAAATAGAATCTAATTTAGGGGCCATTTGACTGGCTTTTAAAAACATCACTTTGAGAATTTTCTCAGAAAGCAAGTAATCTTCCGTGTGTTGTGCGTAATAATTTTGCAAATGCTCTTGAAGAACAAGAGTATCCATACTTTGTTGAATCAGTTTTTGCTCATAGGCATGAATCATTAGAGAGCGACGGTAAGCTTCCAAACGCTTTTCAATCTCTAATTCCTCTTGATTGATGTTCAACACAGCCTTTTGCAATAGCAACTCTTGCTTGGCCCAAGAATTGATGTATTGCTGCTTAAACATTAAACTATCAGTAGACGAAAATTCATTCGACTGTAGTGAACTAATTTCTGATTCGTACAAATGAGAATCACCGACTCTAGCCAGTAAAGTATCATCGGAACGACTCTGAAAGAATGAACACGAAGACAAAAGGCACAATACAAGGATATATGTGATGTATTTAATCACTCGTCTATTTTAATTCGGTTGTGTAGTGTTTACCGCTCCATTCAAACAGGTTCTTTTGTGAAGAACCTAAGTCTTTTAAAGCTTTGCGAAAAGCAACAGCAAAATTTCCAGTATAAACAGGTATTTCCTCAATTTCAGCCACAGGTATCAATTCATTCAAGCGATTGTTCTTGAGTAATTCTAATACGTCTTCATTTACCTTGACAAGGTACTTACTTTTCAACTCACTTATCCATTTGGCTTGTAAAGATTCCTGATAATCTGAAATAATTAAGCCTTTGATTTGACTCAATGCTTTAGCTTGTGGAGGTAACACTTCATCTACGCATATTATTTTGACATTTTGGTTGTCATAGATAAGATCCGAAACACCCTCACTCCAAACAACTTGGTCAACGAAAGCATTATCACCTCTTGAAAAGAGCCCTTCTTCTACCACCATATTTAATGATGATTTCTTGTTAATCTTGACTTTAAGTTTTTCAAAATCGACACTGCTTTTTCTTAGACGTTTCTGTACTTTATGAGCAACCTTATCATTCAAACAATTAATGATCTTAGCCTTTACACGAACATCCCACATGTAACGGTCTTTATTTGCTTCATAAAAAGCTTTTAGACCTGTAGTATCTTTAATGGCCTTGGTCCAAATTTTTTCATCCGTTAATTCATACAACAATATGCCGTCTCTATATTCTTTCATCAACAAGCGAAAATCGTTGTACTTGGTTTCAAGATGGGCGTCTTCATAGGCAATGATTTGATCTTCAGACCATTTTGAAAAGGCATCATCAATATAAAGTTCTGCATCTTTACTTTTCTCTTGTATACTTGGCATCGCAAAAAGGTAAACCAAAAAGTCATCCAAATAAAATTGAGTATTGGCTATGCTGAAAATCATTTGTTGAGAACTCTTGATGGGCTGTTTAAATGATAATTTACCCGTAATCACATTAACTTCAGCATTTCTTTTCAATGCTGTAAATACGGATTCACTCACCTTAAAGTCGTATTCTTTTTTTAATCGATTGACCAAATAAGTACGTTTTAACTGAGCCCTAGAATCCTTCTCAACCCTCTTTTTTATTTCGTCTTTTTCCTCCTCGAAAGCTCCAAGGACTCTACGATCTAACAACTTTATGATATGCCATCCGTATGGAGTTTGAATAGGCTTCGAAAGGGCTCCTTCAAGCTCTAACTTAAACGCAGCATCTTCAAAAGACGTTACCATTTTATTGGAGCCAAACCAAGGGAGTTGACCACCATTCAAAGCTGATTTTTTATCATCAGAATACTGCTTAGCCATTTCTGTAAAATCAGCATTTTCTTCGATGAGCTTGAGGTAAATATCATCGATCTTTTGCTTAGCAATTTGCTTATCTACAGTTGTATTATGACCTGATTTCTTATCAAACTTCACCATGATATGAGCCGTTTTCACCTCACCTCGTGAGGAACGCTTATCGGTTACTTTAAGAATATGGTATCCAAAACGAGTTCTGATGATCTCAGACACTTCTCCCAATGCTGTAGTAAAAGCCGCGTTTTCAAACGGGTACACCATGTATAAAGCGGAAAAATAACCTAAATCTCCAGAATTATCTCTTGCTGAAGGATCTTGGGAATATAGGCTTGCCGCAGAGGCAAAATCTGCTCCGTTGAGAATTTCATTTCTCAAATTTAGAATCTTATTGTATGCTTTTAAGGTGTCTAGGGGAGAAGCATTCTCAGACACAGAAATTAAAATATGACTTGCTCTAACTTCTGTCTGCAATCGATTGTAAACCTCTTGAATAAGCTGCTCTCCTACTTCAGCATCTACCAAATAGGGATTTGCCAATTGCTTACGATATCCTGAAAGCTCTTTAATAAAGGCAGGAATTGTATCCATTCCCAAGGACTCAGCTTCTTTTACTTTAAGCTTGAAATTGACAAACAAGTCTACATACTCGTCCAAGGTTTTGGGATCGAGTTGTTCACCAACTTGTCTGTTCTTGTTGTAAATACTTAAAAAATCATCAACACTCACCTCTTCATTTCCAATAGTTATAAGGGTTCTACTGGAGTTTTGTGCAAAGGCGTGAAAAGTCATTACTGCAAGAAGCAGTAAGCCTAATAAATTTTTCATTACATTTAATTTATGTATTAACTTCTATTTCCTACTGTAATTAGGAGCCTCTCTTGTAATCGTCACATCATGAGGATGAGATTCCGTAACACCAGCACTTGTTATACGCACAAATTGTGCCTTTTCTTTTAAAGCTGTAATACTCTCAGACCCACAATAGCCCATACCTGCACGTAAGCCTCCTACAAACTGATACATCACTTCTGCTAAAGTTCCTTTATAATCAACGCGTCCAACGATTCCCTCTGGAACCAATTTCTGAACATCATCTTCAACATCTTGGAAGTATCGATCTTTAGAGCCTGCTTTCATAGCATCAATAGAGCCCATACCTCTGTAGGATTTATACTTACGCCCCTCATAGATAATCGTTTCACCTGGCGACTCTTCTGTACCGGCAAGTAAAGACCCCAACATCACGGAGTCCGCTCCCGCAGAAATCGCTTTTACAATATCTCCCGTGTATCGAATACCACCATCAGCAATAACGGGAACACCAGAACCTTTTACAGCTTCTGCAACCATCATAACAGCTGACAATTGAGGTACACCAACCCCTGCAACAACACGCGTCGTACATATGGATCCTGGGCCAATTCCTACTTTTAAACCATCTGCTCCAGCATCAACTAAATACTTAGCAGCTTCAGCAGTAGCAATATTACCAACAACAACATCCAAGTCTGCATATTTAGACTTAATCAATTTCAAAGTATCAACCACTCCTTTGGTATGACCATGAGCTGTATCAACAATAACCGCATCAACACCTGCCTCAACCAATGCATCTACACGATCCATAACATCAGGAGTAACACCAACACCAGCAGCCACTCTCAACCTACCAAACTTATCTTTATTGGCATTAGGTTGAACACGAACTTTAATGATGTCTCTGTAGGTAATTAATCCAATTAAAATATTTTCATCATCTACCACAGGAAGCTTTTCAATTTTGTGTTTTTGAAGGATATCTTCAGCCTGCGCTAGAGTTGTATTTTCTTTCGTAACAACCAAGTCGTTTTTGGTCATAACATCTTCAATGGAAAGCTTATCATTTTTAACAAATCGCAAATCGCGATTGGTTACAATCCCCAATAATTTGGAATTGACGTCAACAACAGGAATACCACCAATGCGAAATTCTTTCATCATTCGCTTTGCATCAGCAACTTTACAGGTATGAGATAAGGTTACTGGCTCTAGTATCATTCCGGATTCAGAACGCTTAACCGTACGTACTTCCTTGGCCTGAGCTTCGATACTCATATTTTTATGTAAAACGGCAATCCCTCCTTCACGAGCAATAGCTATTGCCATATCCGACTCGGATACAGTATCCATTGCAGCAGAGACAATGGGTGTGTTTAAGCTAATATTTCTTGAGAATTTGGATGAGATGTTTACATCTCTAGGTAAAACTTCAGAGTAAGCAGGTATCAACAACACATCGTCGTAAGTTAATCCTTCACCGATGAATTTCTCTGTAGAATGTATGTCCATTAGGTCGCAATTTTAGATAATAATTGCGAGCAAATATACTAAAAATCACGGTGTATATCACTATCATTCGGAAAAGATAAAAACCGTTCAAAATCAACAAGGGTCGATTAATAACGCCTATTTCAAACGATTGTAGTAGAATCGTTTTAATGATAAATAAACTGATAAGGAACGTGCTTCTATACGGAGGTATTGCCTACTACGATTTCGCAAAGGTCTTCTTCTTTCAGGTATTTGTTAGCCAAATCATTCAAAACATTGGCATCCAATTGACTTAGTAAATTTTGATAGCTTTCATAAAACTCAAATCCAACCCCTTGAATGTGCATGTTTTTCAACAAGCTTACTTGAGCAAAGGGGCCGTCAGCTGACTTTAAAACCTGTCCCATAATGTAATTTTTCACCAAAGCGAGTTCTTCGTCGGGAATCAACTCTTCCCTAAGCCGTTTTAACTCGTAATAGATTTCTTGCAAAGCCAATTGTGTTGACTCTCCTTTCACTTCAGTAGAGATACTAAAATAACCACATTCTTCTTGTTGTACACACATCGCACCTATTCCATAGGTTAACCCTTTATCTTCACGAATATTACTCATCAAACGGGAACCAAAATATCCCCCTAAGACCACAGACAGAAACTTTAAGGGTTGATAATCTTCATGATGGGTATTGAAACAAACTCTTCCAATTCGAATCGCTGATTGCATAGCTCCATCTTTAGAAAGATGAATTTTTTCGTTTTTAACAGGGGGTGAATATGTACACACGGATTTCGGATTTTTGAGTTCCCAACTTCCCAGATACTCATTCAGAATCGACTCTGCATTTACAGGCATCATTCCTGCAATGTAAATTTTGAGGACTGCATTTTTGTAATGAGCACTGTGAAAATCAATAAGATCTTGTCTTGAAATCGATTCAAAATCCTCAAGTGATGCAGAAAAACCATAGGGATGGGACTCAAATAAACTTTTGAAAAATGTATTTCTTGCGATAAACTCTACTTTTTCAGAATTAATTCTAAAACTCTGTTTTTTCTGAGCCAGAGCTACTTGGAATTCATCTTCAGGAAACACGGCGTTTTTTAGGGCATCAATAAATATGGGGAGCACCTTATCAAAATACTTGTTAAGGGTGAAGAGCGAAACGACAGCACGGTCAGAATTGACGTCTAACTGTGTGTAAGCTCCATAAAAGTCAAGACTTTCGTGGATTTCTTCTCCTTTTTTTTGTGCCGTACCCTCAAGTAATAATGCATTGCACAAACTGGCTTGTAAAGCTTTGTTTTGAACCTTGCTACCCGCTTCAAACACCATGTCTAAACGACACAATTCTTGACCGCCACCTTCCATGACACATACCTGAAGACCGTTCGTTAATTGAAAACTATTGGGTGTAATAAAATCAGGCATATTGATTTCCTGAAAATGTATTTCTTTTTTTCGATCTAACATCTTCATCTATTTAGCATGATAATACAATGTGTTGGAGTTGGTGTTTTTAAAAACACCTTGAGCAATCTCTTGAATCTTCTCTGCGGTTACACCCTCATAAAGCTCAATCTGTTTATTGACAAGCTTTGCATCGCCCATCAACTCAGAAGTAGCCAAGTTAATGGCTTTATTCAGAACATTTAATTCTGAAAATTTATGAGCAGAGATGGCCTTATTTTTAACCTTACGAAGCTCTTTTTCACCCACCAAAACAGATGTTAATTTTTCTATCTCGGTATCAATTCCTGCTTCTGCATCTTTCATAGACACCCCGGGAGTGAGTTTACCGGCAAAATAAAACAAGCCTTCATCCAATTCACCTCCTATAAATGCATCGATATCACTGAATAGTTTCTGCTCCTTCACAAGGCTCTTGAATAAGCGAGAGGAATTACCACGTGATAAAATATCAGAGATTAAGTCTGTCGCAAAAAAATCGGAATCAGTTCGGGCACACATGTGAAAAGCCTTATAAATGACATCAATAGGCACATCTCTTTCAACCTTGAGCGTACGTGCTTTTTCTTGACGGGGTTCTTTAGGAAGGTTTCTGGTTGGAATGTCTCTTGAAGGTATGGGACCAAACCACTTTTCCGAAAGTGCTTTAACTTGATTTAGTTCAACATCACCAGCAACAACAAGTATGGCATTATTAGGCGCATAATGTGCATAAAAGAAGTTTTTCACTTCCTCCATGGTCGCCTCTTCAATATGCGAAACTTCTTTGCCAATGGTAGGCCACTGATAAGGGTGTTTCTGGTAGGCAAGAGGTCTTAAAAGTAAATGAACATCCCCATAGGGCTGATTTAAATAATTCTGTTTGAACTCCTCTATAACGACCTGTCTTTGAACTTCTAAACTTTTTGGGGTAAAAGCTAAACTCAACATTCGATCGGACTCTAAGCGAAAAGCGTGTTCTAAATTTTCCTTAGGTAGCGTTATGTAGTAATTGGTAATGTCATTAGATGTGAAAGCATTGTTCTGACCACCTGCTTTCTCCACAACCTCATCATAATCAGCAATATTAATCGAACCCCCAAACATCAAATGCTCAAACAAATGTGCAAAACCCGTACGATGAGGACTTTCATCACGGGCACCTACATCATAAAGTAAATTAAATGCGACTATGGGTGTACTTTTATCTTGATGGACAATGACTTTTAAGCCATTTTCCAATTCGAATCTTTCAAAATTTATCATGCTACAAATGTATCCAATCTAATTTTAGTGCTACAAATAATAGACTAAAACTCAACAAATAAATAATTCCTAAAACCGATAAAATACGCATGATTAAATTCGGTTTTTCTTCTTTAGTTAAATCATCCGACAGCACCAATTTAAAGTTGACAATGGCAATCAAAGGCGCAATGACGAACGAAATGATTGTCGCTAAATCTACCAGGGCTTTAAAGTTCCCCAAAAAATTGTTGATGACAATAAATGCACCCACCAATACGATGGTAAGCCACAGCTTATAGGTTTTGATTTCTTTGCGACTCGCATCCAAGAGTAATGCCGTTGTTTCAGACATGGCTCTAGAATAACCATCAAAAACCGTAATACAGGTACTAAACATTACGGAAAATGAAGATATAGCTATAAAATAATAAGCTCCCTCCCCCATTGTGCTGGTGAACATACCCACGACTTGATTCGCAAATACCGCAGAACTGTTAGACAGTTCCGTGTCCGTCCCATAAATTAAAAATGCGCCCAATGTGATGAAACAAATGGATAAGCCCGCAGTAATCCAGTAACCTATATTGAACTCTTTGAGGGTTTCTCTAAGTGTGGGTAAATAATCTGTTTGCTTGATCCGCTCTAAAGTCCAAATGGAATTCCAGGTAGACAGATCTACAGCTGTAGGCATCCAACCCATCAAGGCTATAACAAAAAACACATTTCTCTTATCAAGTTCAAGAGGTAAAACCAATTGATCCCAAGTTGCTATAGGTCCATGCCAAAGCGTCATCAAAAAAGCAATGAGCGTAGAAATCAATAAGACCGAACCGATCAATTTAATCAAACCATCCAATAAACTAAACTTGCCACTGAGAAGTATGGCCATGCATACAGACATTAATAATATAGAGGCCTCTGAAGGATCTAAAGGCAGTTGAAAAAGATTAATCATCAAGCCTACACAAACATAGGTAACTGCCGCGGCAACCGTAAACATAGATATTAAGGTAATGGCCAGGTACAATATAAGCATGCCTCTACCCAACTTATGATATCCATAAATTAAACTTTTACCCGTTGCATTGGCATAGCGAGATCCAAACTCAAAAAAAGGGTACTTTAAAACATTGGCCATTAAAGCAAAGCCAATTAAGGCAAAGCCATATTCTGCCCCAGCTCTTGTAGATTGAACAAGATGTGACACACCGATTGCTGTAGTGGCAAATAAAATTCCGGGGCCCAGGGTTTTTAAAAATCTCTTAGTGAACATTGAAGTAGGTCGTGAATAATATTAGATACTTTGCAATTTGGATATCGTCTTGTGGAAATCTTCCATGATTTCCTCAACAATTTCTTGAGCAGGCTTAATCTCATGAATTGCAGAAGAAACTTGCCCAATTTCGAGCTCGCCCTGGTTCATATCCCCTTCAAACATTCCCTTTTTAGCACGGGCTCTGCCCAAAAGTGCTTTTAAGTCTTCAGGAGAAGCCTGATTTGCATAGGCAGATTGAATGTCATCGTAAAACTTATTCTTCAACAAGCGGACAGGAGTAAGTTCTTTTAAGGTCAACTCTGTGGAACCTTCTTTTGCATTGACAATGGCTTTTTTAAAATCGATATGAGCAGAGGACTCCGGTGTGGCAACAAATCTAGAACCAATTTGTACCCCTTCTGCCCCTAAGGCAAATGCCGCGGCCATACTCTTACCAGAGCCTATACCTCCAGCTGCGATTACCGGTATATTCACAGCTTCTGTAATCAAAGGCACCAAACACATGGTCGTGGTCTCCTCTCTCCCATTATGCCCCCCTGCTTCGAAGCCTTCAGCAACAACAGCGTCCACTCCGGCAGCCTCAGATTTTTGAGCAAAAACGACGTTGGATACTACATGAACAACCTTAACCCCATGTTTTTTAAATAGAGGTGTCCATTTTTTCGGACTACCCGCAGAAGTGAAAACAATCGGTACTTTTTCATCAATAATCGTCTGCACATGCGCTTCAATACTGGGATAAAGTAGGGGTAAATTTACCGCAAAAGGTTGGTCGGTAGCTTTTTTACATTTTTGAATATGCTGCTTTAAAACTTCAGGATACATAGAACCCGCTCCGATAATTCCCAATCCACCGGATTGACTTACGGCTGATGCCAATTCCCAACCGCTACACCAAACCATACCCGCTTGAATAAGAGGATATTTTATTCCAAATAATTCCGTTAATCTGTTGTCGAATGTATTACTTTTCAAGCTTAAAAACTTCTTTAAGTTCTCCTAAAATTGATGCAACTAATTGATATGTACTATTTTAAAAGGTTTTTTAATCGATTTTTCGATGATTGATCGTGGTAAGTTTTCCGCCTTCTCTCAAAACTGTTTTGTAGAGATCTCCATATTCATAGACCTCCATTTTCTCTTGAATACCCTTCTCGGAATAATAAAACCACTTTCCATGTTTTAATCCCTTTTTATAGTGCCCCTCTGTTTTTTTCTTTGAAGAGGGGTAATAACTGATGTAGGCACCATGAAGCTGATCTAGAGCGTAAAATGCTTTCAATAAGACATTACCCATTGTTCCGTATTTCACCCAAGCGCCCTCTTTTTTGTCAACTTTCCAAGGGATGGTTTCAGCTAAAGTGCTGTCGGCATAGAAAATACGTTCTTCACCCTCTTTGAGACCTTCTGTATATTCTTCAGTAGAAACCAAATAACCTCGAGTGCTAAAATACTTCCACTGTCCTATTTTTTTCTTTCCATTAAACTGACCTAGGGCTTCCAAATTTCCGTTGGGCATATACATTACCGCATTAGATATCCCTCCGGGGGTTTCGTATTGTCGCTCTGAAATAACCTTACCGTTCTGATCATAGAAACGAAAAACACCCACTTCTTTATCGTCTTGAAAAGCCCCTTCATAACGCAGGGAACCCCAAGGGTAAGTTTTTGACCAAGGACCTTGCTTCAAACCGTTTGCGTCAGTCGCATTTTGAGCTACAACTATGTAGGAGCTCAATAACATTATTAGAGTACATATTCTTTTCATAAAAAAAATTTAATCAAATAAAATTAATGATTCTGTTCTTGTGAGCAAAATAGAAATGCCTTTACCTATATGATTCAAAAATTCTCAATGATTTTCTTTGCCATATTTGACCAAGAATACTTTTTCTTTTCTTCTGAGACATTCTCAGCAAAGTAAGCTTCTCGATTTTCCTTGTAAAAATCATTAATGGCATCTGCAATAGCATCAGGATTTACATCAACCACATAGCCCACTTTTTTATGAGCGACAATTTCACCTAAACCACCCACCTGGGTAACTAAAATAGGTTTATTAAAATGATAGGCAATCTGAGCAACACCGCTCTGTGTTGCAGATCGATAGGGCTGCACAACCATATCAGAAGCAGAGAAATACACATTCACTTGATTTTGTGGAATAAAATCTGGGTAAAAGTGAACTCTATCCTCTATGTTTAAATCAGCTACCTGCTTCTTATACAATTCAGCATCTTCATAAAACTCTCCTGCAACAATCAACTCTACATCCTTAGGGGTATGAGCTAAAGCATCGAGTAATAAATCTAAACCTTTGTACTTTCTTATGAAACCGAAAAAGAGTAGGTATTTTTTAGAAAGATCAAGACCCAAACTTACTATAGCCTTCTGCTTATCCATTAGTACTCCAAACAGATCGTAAACGGGATGTGGGTGATAATCAACAATAGGATTTTTTACAAATTTCGAAACGTCTTCCGCTACCGATTTAGACATCACTAAAAATTGGTGATTGGCATTTAAGAAATAACGCGTTAACATCGTATCTCCAAGTCTCTTTTCATGCGGTATTACATTATCACATAAGGCAATAAGTTTCGATGTTTTTCTCAAGCCCGAAACTCTCAGAATCGTCCCGAGAGCCAAGCCCATGAAAGGAATCCAAAAGCGAGTGATAATTAAGTCTGGTTTTTGACTTTTCAACCAAAGTGCAGCTTTAATCCATGAAAAAGGATTTATAGAATTGATCCGTGTGTGAATCTCTAAATCCGGCGAGGAACCGTTGCGTTCATACTGTGTTTTTCCGGGAAATAGAAAGCTCGGATATTGCAAAGAAAATGAAAGCATAACCACTTCATGGCCCAGTTTCTGAAGGGCTAATCCTAAAGCGTGATTACTGTCTGCAATACCCCCTCTAAGTGGGTATGCGGGACCAATAATTATGATTTTCTTTTTTTTCAAGAATCTTTATTCAATCGATCTTCAATGATGTAGTGGTTGCGTTCGGAATTAGATCGCGCAATTAATTCGGCAATAAAACCGGTTAAGAACAATTGTGCACCTACAATCATGGCAAGAATACCAAAATAAAACAAAGGCCTATCTGTCATATTGTAAGCTTGCCACATCAACTTAGCGTAAGCCAGATAAGCTGCAATTCCAAAACCAAGGACAAAATACAAAACACCGAAAAAACCAAACAAGTGCATGGGTTTCTTACGAAATTTTGAAATGAACATGACTGTAAAAAGATCAAGAAAACCATTGATAAAGCGCTCCATTCCAAACTTGGTAACCCCGTATTTTCGCTCTTGATGCTTTACCACCTTTTGACCAATCTTATCAAAACCAGCCCATTTGGCTAATACGGGAATGTATCGATGCATTTCACCGTACACCTCTATGGTCTTAATCACTTTATGATCGTAAGCTTTTAAGCCACAATTAAAATCCTTTAGTTCTATGCCAGACATCTTCCGAGTAGCCCAATTGAACAACTTTGTAGGTATTGTTTTTGATAAGGGGTCGTATCTTTTTTCTTTGTAACCAGAAACCAAATGAAATCCTTGCTTTTTAATCATATTATAAAGCTCAGGGATTTCCTCAGGACTATCCTGTAAATCAGCATCCATTGTGATGACTACATCACCTTGTGCCGCTTCAAAAGCTACATACAGCCCTGCTGACTTACCGTGATTTCTACGAAATTTCATGGCTTTAACAGTGGAGTCTTTACGAGCTAGATCATCAATAATTTGCCAAGAATCATCCGTACTTCCGTCATCTACAAAAATAATCTCGTACGAAAAGTCATGGGCCTGCATCACTTGACTTATCCAAGTATGTAATTCCGGGAGGGATTCAGCCTCATTGTAAAGAGGGATGCATATGGAGAGTTGTTTATCCACTTTATTCTTCGGTAAAATCTGGTTTTTCTTTTTTGGTAGAGGCAGCTACGATTAGACCAAAAACCGTATAAAAGATGATTGAAAAAATATAACCTTTAAATAAGGTCATCGGAGAGAAATCAGAATTTTGTTCAATATCAACGATCATCTTTTCTATGGTGGCTTCATCAACGCCACTTGATTGTAGTTGAGTCGCTGTCTTTTCAATAATTGCATCCACAACTTCGATTGCGTATTGAGGATCTATAAAGTTATAAATCAAAATATTACAAAAAACATTTAAAAACCCAGCAGCAACCAATATACCCGTACAAGAAGTAAAAGCTTCTCTAAATGAAATATAACCCTCATTAGAAGTTCTAAAAACTCGTGTGTGATAGATTGGGAAAACAATCATTAAGATCAGGGTTCCAAAAGAAACAATATAGTTGGTTTGCATCTCAGCACCACCTAGGTAAGAGAACAAGGTAATCCCGATGAGTAGGAGTCCCATATTTAAACCATTCTTAAAGATGTGTTGTTTTAATTCTTCTGACATATTGTATTTTTTTATGAAAACAAAGATAACAATCTGCATCAAAGACGCAATCATTTACTACATAAACAAAAAAAAGCCACCCTTTCGGGTGGCTTTTATTATCTCTGATAGAGTAAGATTATTTTACAATTCTCTTCTCTACAGTTCCATCATTGTACAAGTGTAATAGAACTTCACCTGAGAACTGATCCTTAGGATTTACTTCCTGACCTAACATATTCACAACTTTCACAAGTGATCTTATGTCATTTGGATGTAATTCAGCTTCCATTTCAATTGCCCAAGCTGGTACTGTTGGTGTCATCTCAATACGCTGACCACTAACATCTGGCCAAGTGTAATTAGAAATAGCAGCAGTAGTTTTCACCTGGTAACCTTGTCCTGGAACAAAGTCTCCAATACCGTTGAAACTAAATTCTGGCCAGTATACTTTCGCATCGTTGTTTTTAACAATTTCAATGTTACCAACGATATCAGCAACTGTCGCAGCTACATCTTGTCCATAAGAAAGGGTGTAACCTAAGATGTTCCAACCTGCTACGATGTCTACATGGATAGGATCACAAGATCCACCACCGCCGTTAGCAAGGGCAGCATCTAATTGTGTTTGTACAGCATCTACATCTGCTTGAGATACGCCATCTTCTGGTGTTACAGAAGCAGCACCGTCTGCGTAAGCAGCATCTGCTACAGCTTGGTTATCCGTAGTGATATCTACGGCAGCTACTGCAGCGTCTACATCAGCTTGTGATACGCCATCTTCTGGTGTTACAGAAGCAGCACCGTCTGCGTAAGCAGCATCTGCTACAGCTTGGTTATCCGTAGTGATATCTACGGCAGCTACGGCAGCGTCTACATCAGCTTGTGATACGCCATCTTCTGGTGTTACAGAAGCAGCACCGTCTGCGTAAGCAGCATCTGCTACAGCTTGGTTATCCGTAGTGATATCTACGGCAGCTACGGCAGCGTCTA
>Ga0207964_1000013_pt1 | contig 92650 bp, 90 predicted proteins | sample Knorr_S23_td_250_FD_185608 | JGI IMG/M metagenome (GOLD analysis project Ga0207964, IMG submission 185608) | Marine microbial communities from Southern Atlantic Ocean transect - Knorr_S23_td_250_ad_251m_LV_A (SPAdes) (version 2) | ecosystem: Environmental > Aquatic > Marine > Oceanic | place...
CCAATGTTGTTCCTGTTTAATGGTGGACGTAGCTCAGTTGGTAGAGCCCCGGATTGTGATTCCGGTGGTCGCGGGTTCAATCCCCGTCGTCCACCCCATTATTCCCTCTGAAACCGACGCCAGGAGAGCCCCCGCATTAAGTTAACTGGGCTGGTATAAGTTCTCATTTAAAAATAAAAAGGTGCTATACCGGCTTGTATTGGAGCAAGGGTTTGCTGATTTGCCCGCAATTAATCTTGCTAGTTTTACTGCACTCAGGTTTGTCTCTGGCGTCTTGGTTGCGCAGTAAACTTGCTTGGCCCGATTATGATGACGCCTTTATTGAATCTCACTTTGAAAAAAGGCCACATAAAAAGTGGCCTTGAGCAATTCATTAAAACCAGTTACTTCTTTGGTTGCATCCAGAGTGGTAAAAAAGCAATCAAGAAGGCTGACACAGTAAGTGCCATAGCAATCGGTGGAGGCATTCCTAAAAGATCGCCACCATATTCAGCAACAAAACTTTTTGCGATTGGACTAGCTTCATCTCCTAAGGATGATAGCGCATTTGCGTGAATTATCCATTGATTGGCGATGTTGGTTAAGATCATCCAATTCATTGCAAAAACCGAAAGTGAAAAAACTGAGCAGATAACCTTTCCACTTACCGGCGCTTCTTTTTCAACCATAACGCTACAAAACCTAGCTGCCACCCAGATAGCTACAACAACAGCAAGAAGTAAAGTGGCATTGGCTCCTCGTGATGCTTGAAATGACGCCCAAATTTCTGTTTCCATGATATTACCCTCTTATTTTTTATTGAGCTTTTAGCTTAGACTAAATCGAAACTAGCCACAAGTGAATAACCCAAGCATCTAAGAATTTTACAACAGACAAGACATCAACAAGATTCAGGCTGTGTCGAAGCAGTCTGTAGTGCCCAATTTGACTCTCGAGGGTATTCATTTATGATTGGCGGTGTCACTCAATAAACTTGGAGAAAACTATGAAAAACCTAATTATAACAATCGGACTTCTCTCAGCCTTACTGTGTCTAAATGCTACAGCGGATGGACATGCCACAGCCCAGCAAAACAGAGGCGCCTTCACGACCTTAATGGTTGCAGCAAAAGATACTGAGAAATACCTTAAAGCAGTTAAATCAAATCCTGCGCTTTATAAAGCAATTGGCGCTGACGCCGGAGGCTATTGCGAAACTAAATCTGGCCAAGACTACTCAGGCCAATTAATGATGTGGACAGCATTCCCCAATGTAACAGCAGCATTAGAGGGCTCTATCAAATATGACCCCACTAAGGCTCCACGAACAATGTCTAATATGCGAGAGTTTAAGTACGGAGCAACGTGGGCACCTCTCAAGGGATTCCCGAGGCTTGACCCGGGATATGAGAGAGCAATGAGGATAAAGGTTGCACCTGCCAATGTACCCGCACTTGTAGCTGCTCTAACTCAACTAGAAAAAGAAATACAGGATGCAGGTCATGACACCTTTATGAATGGCCTCTTTGTGGCGATCGGTGGTGGAACTCAAGAGGCAGGTACCCTATACCTGAAATCCATAACCTCTGATGTTACAACTCACGGGGCAGTCATAGATGACTACCTTGCTGGGGCTACATGGGGCAATGCCTATGCCCAAGCCACAGCATTAATCGATGAAGTCGTTAATGATCAATTCGAAGTATGCGAGCAATTTTATACGGCTGATTGATCTGCCTATCAGGAGTGATGGGCTTCATCGCTCCTGATTAATTTTGTGAAAAAAATATAGCTAGTATTTTAATTACCCATGTAATTAAGTGTCGTAAAAAACCAGTAATAACACTCCTGAAAAACTCAGCTAAGTTGCGCTTCTACCCATTTCTGATTTAATGGTTGGCATCATGCAGTGTTAAACAGACGAAACGATGCAGAGGATAAAGATATGAAAATAGTAACAAAATTAATGAATATTAAATCTGCAGATAGTGTGTTTGGATCAATGTGGATAATTGGGTCGTTTGTGAGCGTCGTCTTATTTTTCCAAGCCTCGTTTTACGGGGAGAGCTGGGCTCCTTTTGTGGTTGCAGTCGTTATTGCGAGTTCTGGAAAAGCCCTTCTAAGGCAATATGAAGCGCAACAAGACAAATCTTCTCCGCAGTAACCAAACCATAAGGCTAGATGCGTAAGCCTCCTTTAATTGCTTACTCTAAATTACTGCCAGATGTTTCTGAGAGTAATGAAACGCAAATAATCGTCGCCAGCGCTGCTAGCGCCATATAGACCGAAACGTAAATGATGCCATAGGTGTTCCACAGCATTACAGCGATGGTAGGAGCAAGTGCTCCTCCGAGAATGGCGCCTATTTGATACCCCAAGGATGCTCCTGAGTAACGGACTTCGGTAGTAAACAGTTCAGTAAAAAATGCAGCCTGAGGACCATATTGTAGACCGATAAAAATAAGCCCAAGACTAATCGCCCCCGTAACAATGTAGACATTACCAGTATCAACCAATGGAAACAAAGCAAAGGCCCAGATACCTGATAGAGTTGCACCCCAAAGATAGACGCGTTTGCGCCCTACTCTATCTGACAATCCGGCGGCCCAAAACTGGGCGGGAACCATAATAAGAGCCGCAATAAGTACCGAGGCGAGCATCGTGTCTCGAGAAAGCATGACTGAGGGTGAGTTGACACCATAGGCCATAATAAAAGCTATTAAGATATAGAAAGTCACCTGAATGGAAAGAAACGCCCCTGCAGCAAGAAAGATTCGACCAGGATGGCGCGATAGCACCTCAATAATCGGTGATCTCTCTACCACTTTATCTGGGCTCGAATCTTTATCTTGGCTAGCTGCTAATTTTTTAAATGCCTCTGTATCTTCAAGATTTAATTGGACATACAAGCTAACTAGAATCAATAGAATACTGGCAATGAAAGGGATCCGCCAACCCCAATCCATAAAGGCTTCTTCGCTCAACCCACCACTTACGCCAAGAAAGGCCAAATTAGCAAGAATGACACCAATAGGCGCTCCCGCTTGGGCGTAGGCCCCATACCAACCGCGTTTTTCAGGAGGTGCGCTTTCGGTCACCAGAAGCATCGCACCACCCCACTGCCCTCCAATAGCTAACCCCTGGACGAAACGCAGAAACACCAGTATGAGAGGGGCTAAATAACCAATGGTTTCATAGGTGGGAAGTAGCCCAATTAAGGTAGTTGAGGCACCCATTATCATCAAGGCAATGACTAAGGTTTGTTTGCGCCCAACACGATCGCCAAAGTGACCAAAAACAATTCCACCTAACGGCCGAGCTAAGAAACCTACCGCAAAAGTGCTAAACGAAGCGATAAGCGCGACCATTGCTGGCATATCTGCAGGAAAGAAAGCCTTAGGAAAAATGATAGCGGCGGCGGTACCGTAAAGGAAAAAATCATACCATTCGATACTAGTACCAGCTAATGAGGTGAGTGCAACTTTTCGGATATTATTGGGTTGAGATTCCTGCATATCATTATTCCTTTTTCCCGCAATCATAGCTGAATAACTTGTCTAATCAAACTCTGAACAGCCTGAGGTTGCCAATGCACAAATGGAATGAGACTATGCATTAAGCACAACTAAAGAGACAATTTATGACCACATTAGATATAGAGTTTGTTAGAAATCAATTCCCAGCGTTTAGCGAACCCACGCTTGAAGGCTTTGCGCATTTTGAGAATGCTGGAGGCTCCTACGCCTGTGTTCAGATGATAAATGCTCTACATCACTACTACTCGGCAACTAAAGTTCAACCCTATTATGGTTTTGAGCCCTCCCATGGTGCGGGTATGGAAATGACCCGAGGACGTGAGCGCATGGCGTCTTGGCTCAATGTTGATGCTGAGGAGGTACACTTCAGTGCCTCTACCTCACAAAACAGCTATGTTGTCGCACAAGCACTGCGAGATCACCTAAACGCCGGCGATGAAATCATTGTTACCAATCAAGACCACGAGGCCAATATTGGTGTGTGGAGAAAACTGGAGGCACAGGGTATTGTCATCAGAGAATGGCAAATTAACCCCGAAACTGCTGAACTTGAAATCGAAAGGCTAGATGCATTACTGAATAAAAACACCCGCATTGTCGCTTTTACGCATTGCTCTAATATTGTAGGCAGTATTAACCCAGTGCGTGAGTGGACGGATAAAATCCATGCTGCCGGTGCGCTTGCATTTGTTGACGGGGTTTCTTATGCGGGTCATGGGCTACCCGATGTCGACGAGTTAGGCGCTGACATCTATTTTTTCTCGCTTTATAAAGTCTATGGTCCGCACCTTGGGGTCATGGTAATGCGCCAAGCAGTCAACGAATTACTGCCTAACCAAGGCCATTTTTTCAATGTAGATCACGCTACGAGCCGATTTACGCCTGCAGGACCGGATCATGCCCAGATTGCCTCAGTCAATGGTGTGATTGATTACTTTGAGGCAATAGATGCCCACCATTTTGACGCTAAAGCTGATTCATCTAAAACCACTCGCGTGGGGGCTCTCCTACATCGTGCTGAAACAGAGAACTTAGAACCGCTGCTAGACTTTTTAAAGCAACGCAAAGGCATTAATTTAATCGGTAAATCCACAACTGATAATAGAGCACCAACGGTTTCCTTTACTGTCGATGGCGTTGATCCAGAGATTATTGCTGAGAAGCTAGCAAAACAGCGCATCGGAATCGCCAATGGAAATTGCTATGCCTACCGCCTTATGGAAGCACTTGGTATACCCCCTGAGCAAGGAGTTGTGAGGCTGTCGTTTGTCCATTACACCAGCAAAGAGGAGGTCAGGCGCCTGATAGATGCATTGGCCGATATTATCTGATTTTAGTACAGCGATTTATTCGATATTTACTAAGTCATCTGGATAATCAACGTCAATTGCCGCATTGGGCATTGGTATGGCTATTATCTTAATATCTTCGCGCTGCAACAAAGCTTTGGCTCCTGTATCTCCCGATAGTCCAGTCAGGTGCTCAAAGTACCTTCTTGGAAAAATAGCAGGTACACCCCTACCTCCGTTGTAATCCGCACAGATTATGGCATCTTCAACACATGAATCTACAAGGGTCTGAATATCTCTAGGAGTGATCTGTACCTGGTCTGCCAAAATAATCATGATCTCATCGTATTGACTCTCCAAGACCTGAATTCCAAAATTAATTGACTCACCGATACCTAAGGCCCAATTTCGGTTATAGAGAATCCTTGACTGAGGGATACTATTGGCGACGGTGAGCTCTTCTAAGATTGCATCACGATGTGCACCAAGTACCACAAAAGTATCATCAGGAAAAAGCTGTGTAGCACAGTCATAAGTTCGCTGAATAAGAGTCTTTGACCTAATCCTAGCCAGTTGCTTCGGAGACCCAAATCTTGAGGCCGCGCCAGCAGCCAAAATAAGAATAGCTTTTTTTAACATTTGGAAGCTTTAGCGCAATCTAATTCTCGTCGTTTATAGAGCACCATGTGGCATTCTGTAAGAATTGACAATGCTATCTCTTCAGGAAACTCACCTTGAATATTAATGCCTGCGGGTCCAGACACATGGGTTCTTAGGGTATCTTCTGTCAATCCGGCCTTCTCCAGCACCTCAGCACGACGATGAATCGGCCCTAAAAGACCAATATAGCCAAGGTCCAATGACTGCATGCTACTTAAAGCTTGAGCATCCATAATTATGTTGTGGCTCATAATAATTGCCGCGTCCACTGACTGTACGTCCGCCTGGTCGTGAATTTCTTCAGCAGGGCAACGTATGATTTGATCAGCCGTTGAGAAAAATTCGCGTCGCGCGTTAGCCGGCCGTGAGTCCCATAGGGTAACCATCCAGCCCATTACCTTCGCCATCTCAACTAGAGGCCTAGCATCAACCCCACCACCTACCACTAGTACATGTGGAGCTGGCGTTTGATAGCTTACAAGCCAGTTTTTATCATGGCTATCCATTAACCACGCTCGCGAATCCGAACCTGCAAGACCATCATCGGTTAACAGCTGTTGGTGGGCCTCAACACTTTTCCAAGAGGCATGTGCCTCTTCGCCATTCTCTATTGACTGCCAATAATAACCCTGATTTCGGCTCACTAAACTTTCGTAGACTGTGACTAGATCCAAATAGTTATTTTCAGGTAACACAGCTTGCAGAATAATGTGAACAATGCCTCCACAACCAATACCGAGCTGAAATGAAATATCATCCTCATCGGCTCCGTCGTAGCATAGGGTAATAGACTTCTGCGTACTCATGACCTGAGCAGCTCGCTGTTGAATGTTTGCCTCTAAGCAACCTCCACTTAATAGTCCAAACTGCTGCCCTATGCTATTGAAAAGCATCATTGCTCCAGGCTTGCGGTAGCATGGACCTTCAGTTTTATAGACAGTGCCAAGTACCCACAAACAGTCGTCTTTTTGCGGATACCAGCTCGCTAAAAGGTGTTGTAAATGGCTAGTGCTATTAGTTGTGATGGCCATGAAAACGTCTCTACCTAAGGTACACCAAGTCTACCACAGAGACACAATGATCTACATGTAGATCTTTAGGTATGGCCTGCTAGTGTGGCAGTTTGGGGCAGTAAAATTATATGAACACAAAACCGTGACAAGAGATATTTATCAGCATCCGACCAATGGTTACTTATATCACCTCCTAGCCTATAAAAAAGGTTGCGTTCTGGTCGTGGCTTGACTATTTTGTGCACCTAAAAATGAAACCCCTGAAAAAGGAACTAAAATGTCTGCTCTCATCCTTGATGGTAAAGCGCTCTCCTTAGAGTCAGAAGCTGATCTCACACAGCGTGTGGCGGCGATTAAAGAACAAAATAACGGTCAAGCGCCGATTCTCGCAACCATCTTAGTTGGTGCTGATCCGGCGTCTGCTACCTACGTAAAGATGAAACAGAATGCTTGCAAGCGTATCGGCATGGAATCAATAGCGGTAGAAATGCCTTCAACTACCTCAACCAGAGAGCTACTAGCGAAAATCGACGAACTCAATATCAACCCTAACTGTCATGGGATTCTGCTGCAGCACCCAGTTCCATCGCAGATTGACGAGCGTGCTTGTTTTGATCAAATTGATATTGCCAAGGACGTCGATGGCGTAACCTGCCATGGGTTTGGTCGAATGGCGATGGACGAGGAAGCCTATGGCTCAGCAACGCCTCAGGGGATTATGAGAATTCTTGAAGCCTATGATATTGATCTTATCGGAAAGCATGCTGTGGTAGTGGGTAGAAGCCCAATTCTTGGTAAGCCAATGTCCCTGATGCTCTTGAATGGTCATGCAACCGTTACCATTTGCCACTCTCGAACACAAAATTTGCCTGATCTAATCAAACAGGCAGATATTATTGTGGGAGCCGTTGGTCGACCTGAATTCATTCAAGCTGAGTGGATTAAAGATGGTGCAGTTGTTATTGATGCGGGATATCACCCAGGCGGGGTGGGCGACATTGAGCTAGGTCCTCTGGTAGATCGCGTTGCAGCCTATACACCAGTACCTGGTGGCGTTGGTCCAATGACCATTAACACCTTAATACAACAATCGGTAATAGCGGCTGAAAAGAGCCTTTAATAAACCTGAGGGCTCATCCTAGCAGATGAGCTCGCCAAAACTCTCTATTGCAAAGGACTGCGTCCTACCCTGTTACTTTTCGGCAGAAAGCTAGACAGCCAGCAACTAGTGCACAACACAATCCTGGTATAAAAAGGCCAAACTTTATTGGTGTAACTAGTGTTTTCAGCGTAATGAAGCTTTCATCGCCCAAAAGCAACATAACCTGAGAAAAACCCTCTATAAGGTCGACCGGAATGCAGAGGATACTAAATAAGGCTGCCCAGCGACCTAGGTTACCTAAATATCTATAAGCCATACCAGCTTGAAAAAAACCGTATATAAATGGATAAACGACATCCAAGGTTGTGGTCAATACTATATGTACATACTTTTGCTCTGAGGTCAGCATCGCTAAGTGAGTTAGTATTTCATCCGCATCATACATTTCATCAATTATTTGGAAATCCCAATAATACATAGCCACTGCAAATAACAGCGTCGTTATAACATAGAGTACAAATGTGAATTGGAGAGTTGATTTTCTAGTAATGAACTTTTCAAATTCTTTACAAATAGAACCTAGATCAAAGTACATTTATATTCCATTTTGCCAAGACCTCTCGGCAGTCATCTTTGGTTATAATGTCCTGTGTCACTCTGAGTTAACGAGAGCTGCTGATTTTTTTCATCATTGCATTTATCGCATCTCGAGCAAAGGGTTGCTTGATAGACCAAACTTGCTGTGCTGTTTCAAGATCAACAATGTCGCTATGGCTATTTGTGGAGCCCGCCTCGCGCAATGTTTGTTTGGTCCTAATTAGTAGCTCTTTAGGCAAGGAGCGAATATTTTTGGTGAATGCAAAGGCCTCATCGACTAGCTCATCACTAGGTACACACTTCCATGCAAGTCCTTTATCGACAGACTCTTGTCCACTGATGGATTGGGAAAAAAGCAACATTCCAGCAGCAGTATTCCAGTTCGCAAGTTGACGTAACATCCAGGTATTACCTCCACCAGGATGGAGGCCAAGGCCGAAGAATCTTGGCTCAAAACGAGCGTTATCTGTCACGATTCGTACATCACAGCCCACCGCCATATTAAATCCTGCCCCTACCGCAGGGCCGTTGACCGCAGCTATGGTAGGCAATTCACATTGTGCTATGCACAGAAAGCCACTGTAGATATTCTCAAGCATGAGCTTGTCGGGTGTTATATCGCTAAGTTGACCTCCCGCGCAAAAAGTAGGCCCGTTTCCAGTAACTATTAGTGCTTTCACTTCTGGATGCTTCTCTGCTTGATCTACGTAATCAACAATCATTTCACAGACCTCGAGGGTCAACATGTTGCGCTTGTCTGGATTATTTAGTGTTAGTAGAGCAATATTGTCACGTATTTCGAACAGCACCAGAGACATGAGTTATTCCTTATTGTTAAAGTCCCTTAAGGATAACATCTAATGTCGTCAGTTTTGTACCAACGAGGAAATATTCAATGGATCTAGAGACATTCTCAGCATCACCCATTAACGCCAATGAATTAGTGGCACACCGTGGATTTCGTGGAAAATACCCTGAAAATACTATCTTATCTATCACCAAAGCTATTGAAGCTGGTGCCCTCTTTGTGGAACTAGATGTTCAGTTCAGTGAAGATAAATTACCCATTATTTATCATGACAGCGATCTTTCTCGAGTCAGCGGAGAGGCAATGTCAGTGTTTCAAATGAGCAGAGCCTCACTCCTTAAGGTATCTGCCTATGAACCCGATAGACTGGGGGACAAGTATGCTGATGAGACTATAGCTCCCTTAGAGGCCTTGGTGGCGGTTCTGGTGCGTAATCCAGCTGTTATTGCCTTCGTCGAAATAAAAGACGAGTCCATCGCTCACTGTGGCCGAGAGGCTATGCTAGAAACGATCGAAACAATTCTCGAGCCAGTTGCAAAACAAACGGTGATTATGAGTTTTGATTATGAACTATGCGCTATGGCCCGCGCGTCTGACTGGCCATTAGTAGGTGTTGTCCTAGAACTATGGGAAGACCTAGAATCAGAAAGAATTCAGCAAATTGAACCTGACTTCATATATGTAGATCATGAGATCATTCCAAAAAAATATGATCTCTCGGCCAGCGAATTTCTTGCTAATTCAACCCTTGTGGCTTACGAAGTAGGCAGTCGATCTCTGGGTTACGCCCTCCTCGCTAGGGGCGTTGATATGTTGGAAACCTATGAGATAGAGGCCATGATGGCCTCTGATTAGCGGTGAGTTACCGTCAACTACGCCGCCATGTTGTACCCTCGCGGCTGTCTTCAAGCACCACGCCACGGTCAAGCAGCGCCTGCCGAATCTCATCAGCACCGGCGTAATCTTTGTCTATCTTTGATTGCTGACGCTTCGCTATCATATCTTCCACTTCTTCTTTGGTTATGTCATCAGAACCTCGAGCGTGAGTAAACCAGCTCTCGGGGTCCTGCTGCAGTAACCCCATCAATCCAGCCAAGCCTAACAATTCGGACCGCAATGTCTGCTGTTCTATACCCTGGGCACTGTGCATCTTTTTAGCTATCCGATGCAGTTCACTAATCGCCATTGGTGTATTCAAATCATCAAGTAGTGCTTGATAACCTTCGCCAGCTTGATTTAAAGACGGTGTGCTGCTTTCCATACCCCGCAAATACCCATATAGGGAGTCCAGGCTGCGCCAAGCACTATCAAGCAGATCTTTACTGAAATTTTGCTCAGACCGATAATGGGCTGACAAAATAACAAAGCGCAGTACTTCTCCTGGGTAGTGTTCTAGCAAATCCTTAACTAATCGAAAGTTGCCCAAAGATTTGGACATCTTTTCCCCATCAAAATTAATAAACCCATTGTGCATCCAGACATTTGCCATAGCCTTGCCGTCGTGGGCACAGCAGCTCTGTGCTATCTCGTTCTCATGGTGGGGAAAAATAAGATCTTGACCACCTGCATGAATATCAATAGTTTCTCCAAGATGCTTTTCGCTCATCACGGAGCATTCTATATGCCAGCCCGGTCGACCTCTACCCCAAGGGCTATCCCAACCCGGCTCATCAGCAGACGAAGGTTTCCAAAGAACAAAATCTCCCGCATAGTTTTTGTAGTCAGCTACCTCAACTCGAGCACCCGCCAACATGTCATCCAGTGAGCGACCTGAAAGCTGTCCATAGTTCTCCATTGTTTGCACAGCAAACAGCACGTGGCCTTGGGACTCATAGGCATGTCCTTTCTCGATCAATAGGCTAGTCATATCAATCATTTCGGGTATGTGCTGAGTTGCATAAGGTGTAATGGTAGGCTCAAGGTTCTCAAGAGCGGCCATATCCTCAAAATAAGCCTCGGCATACCGTTTCGATAACACCGAAATATCTTCATTGAGTTCCGCTGCGGCCGTCATGATTTTATCGTCAATATCAGTAATATTTCGGGCATAAACTACATTGGGATACATAGTTTTGAGCAGACGGTATAGGGTATCAAACACAACTACTGGGCGGGCATTGCCAATATGTACGCGGTTATAAACCGTTGGGCCACAGACGTACATAGTAATCCGGTTTGGATCGATGGGCTGAAACTGTTGCTTCGTTTTCCCTAGAGTGTTGTAAAGTAACAACTTTGGTTTCTCTATGTCGGTCATATTATGCTTTCCAATTATCCCGCAGCCCAATAGTACGATTGAACACTAGGGCATCTTCTAGGCTGTCGCGGGTGAAATAACCCTCTCTCTCAAATTGATAATGGTCCCCCACTGCCGCATCAGAAAGACTTGATTCAGCTTTACAGCCCGAGATCCTGACAAGAGAGGCTGGGTTGATATGTTCTAAGAAATTCTTGTTGCCTTCATCAGGAGCAGCTTCGTTAAACAAGCGGTCGTAGAGGTTTACCGTACATTCAATAGCGGTGGCCGAGTCAACCCAATGAATAACACCTCGAGGGCGAATTCCCTCGGGGGCATCTGCGCCGACGGTATTGGGAACTATAGAGCCCACCACTTCAACAATATTACCGGTGGAATCTTTAATAACTTCATCAGCTCGAACGATATAGGCACCGCGCAAACGCACATAATCACCGATAACGAGCCTCTTAAACTTTTTGCGCGACAATGTTGTATCTTCACTAAAGTCCGCTCGATCAATAAACAATTTATTACTGAAATTGAGATGACGAGAGCCTAGCTCCTCTCTATTGGGATGGTTAGCAACGCTAAATGGTTCACAGCTGCCGTCCTTTACATTAGAAAGTCTCAATAACAGGGGCTTTAAAACACACATGGCACGATGGGCGTTTACATTTAGGTCATCCCGAATGAAGTGCTCGAACTGGGCCACATCGACAATACCATCGGTTTTCGCCACCGCTAGACTGTCACAGAAGTTACGAATTGCCTGGGCACTGACACCACGTCTGCGTAACCCTGATATTGTTGGCATACGGGGGTCATCCCATCCAGCGACGTGATTATCATCGACTAGCAGTTTTAATTTGCGCTTACTCATCACTGTGTAGTTCAGATTCAGACGACCAAACTCATATTGCTTGGGCACAGACGGCAGTGGCAAGTTAGCAGTAAACCAATCATACAAAGGCCTATTAGCAGCAAACTCAAGTGTGCAAATCGAATGACTAACTCCCTCTATGGCATCTTCCTGGCCATGAGCAAAATCATAAGACGGGTAGATATTCCACTTGTCACCCGTTCTATGATGGGCCATTTTCTTTATTCTGTAGAGCACAGGGTCACGAAGATTAATATTAGCTGATGCCATGTCAATCTTGGCTCTAAGCGTCATAGCGCCCTCATCAACCTTGCCATCTCGCATTTTTTCTAACAGGCTCAAGCTTTCTTCAGCCGACCTTTCTCTATAGGGACTATTAGTTCCTGCCTCAGTAAGAGTACCCCGATACTCTCTCATCTGCTCGGCGCTAAGTTCACAAACGTAGGCTTTGTTTTCGCCAATTAAATATTGGGCCCAAGCATATAATTGATCAAAATAGTTAGAGGCATAGCAAGCATCCCCCTCCCAATCAAAACCAAGCCATCTAACGTCCGCCGTAATAGCATCGACAAATGCTTGATCTTCTTTTTCAGGGTTAGTGTCATCGAACCGTAAATTACACCTACCGTTATATTGAGCCGCAAGGCCAAAATTTAGACAAATAGATTTAGCGTGCCCTATATGAAGATACCCATTGGGTTCAGGGGGGAAACGCGTGACAACGTTATTGACTCGACCGGCATCTAGGTCAGCGCTAATAATCTGTTGAATGAAATTTGTCGGTTTATCTAAATCGGTCATGATATCGCTTAAGGCAGTCCTGTGATCTGCGCAAGTATACCGACCCTGCGGTTTGCGATAAACAAAAAGCCGAAGATCAAGCCATTTTATTTATGTATTACACGATTAAGCATAAATATCACTAAAGATTAGTTTAAATCACGACCGATAGCGCCTAAAATACCCCCATAACTTTTTAAAACCTTAAGGACTACTGATGATTACATTTCGAACCAACATGGGCGATTTCTCAATCGAACTTGATTTTGACAAAGCGCCTATAACTGCGGCCAATTTTTTGCAGTATGCTCGGGACGATTTCTATACTGGAACCATCTTCCATCGAGTCATCAATGGCTTTATGGTTCAAGGTGGCGGCATGGACTCAGACATGAACCAGAAAGCTGGTAGAGCATCGATTGAAAATGAAGCTGATAATGGCCTCAAGAATGAAATCGGAACCTTGGCCATGGCCCGCACTGGCGAGCCTCACTCGGCATCGTCACAATTTTTCATTAACGTAGCAGACAATGGGTTTCTGAACCATAGTGGAAAGAACATGCAAGGTTGGGGCTATGCCGTGTTTGGGAAAGTGGTAGATGGAATGGACGTCATTGACAACATTAAGGGTACTGCGACCGGCAATCGTGGGGGACACCAAGATGTGCCTGTAGACAGTATTGAAATCACTGAGACGACTATTAGCGATGCTTATGCCGACAGATAGAGCCTGCCGTTAATGTCCGTACTATTTGTTTCAGACATACACCTTTCACCTGAACGCCCGGCTATTGTCCGGGCGTTTTTGGATTTCTTATCTCAACCACATACTGAGACAGAAGCTTTATACATTCTGGGCGACCTTTTTGAAGCTTGGATTGGAGACGATGACCCGTCAGAAATGGCATTAAATGTTAAAAATGCACTGAAAGCTCTTTCAGAAAAAGGGGTGAAATTATATGTCCAGCGAGGCAACCGGGACTTTACTCTCGGTAAAAACTTCGCATCTCAAACTGGCGCACAACTATTAGAAGACGAACACGTTATTGATTACTTTGGATTGACGGCTTTAGTGATGCATGGAGATTCACTGTGCACCGATGATTTGGATTATCAAAAATTTCGACGAAAATCTCGACATCCAATTTACCTATGGTGCTTGATTCATCTACCACTGAAAATACGTCAAAATATTGCATCCAACTGGCGCCGAAAGAGTGCGGCTGCCAATAGTAACAAAGCCAGTCAAATAATGGATGTTAACCCGCAAGCAGTGAATGAAGTCATGTCCAAACACAATGTGACCACTCTTATACACGGCCATACTCACAGACCAGACACTCATCACATTGATACAGGCCGACGAATCGTCCTCGGTGATTGGGATCAAAAAGGCTGGTGTCTAACACTAAACGAACAAGGGTTGAATCAAACTTCGTTCACAATAGTTTAAATTCATAAAATAAACCCCATGTAGTTTATTATGCGTATGTTTTTTGTAACAATTACGTTTCGAGAACGGCTAGAAAATATTTTCATTATGTTTTAAAGGAGACAAAAAATGGAAACTGAGAAATATCGAAGTAACTCTGCCACAAGTGGAATTCAGGCTACCGCACTGAGCCCTGAGGTGACAAAAGTGCTTCGTAGCACGTATATGCTGTTAGGCACTACCATTGCATTTAGTGCAATTATGGCAGGTATCTCAATTGCAGTGGACGCACCTCTCTTTGGTTTATTTACCTTACTCCCCTATTTCTTTTGTCTTTGGATGACCGAGAAGAATAAAAACAGTAGTAAAGGGCTGTTTTGGGTGTTTGCGCTGACAGGTTGGTTAGGCTTTACTTTAGGACCAATTCTTAATATGTATATGGCAGTGAAAGGCGCCGAGCCTATTGTGTTAGCATTAGGTTCTACCGCTCTAGTGTTCTTTGCAGCCTCGGCTTTCGTGCTTACTACTCGTAAGAACTTGAGTTTTATGACTGGCTTTTTGATGACCGGGATGCTCGTCGCATTTGTCGCTGCTATTGCCAATGTCTTTTTACAAATACCTTTATTGTCTCTGACAGTAAGTTCTGTTTTTGCGCTACTTTCTGCGGGTATTATCATGTGGCAAACCAGTGCGATTATTCACGGTGGTGAGCGTAACTATATTTCAGCCACAGTAACCTTATTCGTCATGATTTATAATTTGTTCCTTAGTCTATTGCAAATCTTTGGGATAATGGGAGATGACTAGTTAAATGGGTGTACGTTTGATTCAAAGCCCTGTTTAATGACAGGGCTTTTTTTATGGGCCTTTGAGTATGACAAAAGGGAAACACAATTTATCCGCACTACCAGCCTGGTCAACTGAACTTGCTGCAGATATTGCGGTGTCTAAAAGTATTGAATTGGGCCCTGAGCACATTGAAATATTGCATATTTCCCGTGCTTTTTATGATGAATATGGGTTTTCCCCCTCAATGCGGCCCCTGTGTAAATCAATCGCCGCCGTCTTAGGTTCAGAAAAAGGTCGGAGTCTTTATCTAAATCAATTATTTCCCGGTAGCCCTGCGAAGCAAGTTGCTCTATTAGCAGGTTTACCAAAACCAAAGAACTGTTTATAAGTGGAGTGTTACATTGCATTTACTAGCCCAGCAAAACATTTCTGCAACCCCTAAGACTGCAATAAAGCTAACTAGTTTAGAACAAGCAGAATTATCGGTACAAGTACCTAACTGGGAAGTAATTGTAGCTGAGGGCATCGAGACGCTAGGCCGAGTGTTCAAAGTCAGAAATTTTGTAGCAGCCATGGAATTTGCTAATCAAATCAGCATAATTGCGGAGCAAGGTGACCACCATCCAGCACTCTTGATCGAATGGGGCGGAGTCACCGTTACCTGGTGGAGCCACAGCATAGGTGGTCTGCATTTGAATGACTTTGTCATGGCTGCGAAAACTGATGAGATTTATAGCGCTTTATGAACACAAGTAATGATCTATACAGCGATAAAAACTATCAACTGCAACTAGACAAAAAGCTCAATCGCTTTAAGAGCGATCTCAGTCAACTTGGTGATTATTCCATCGAAGTCCATCAATCTAGACCTCTGCACTTTCGAATGCGGGCGGAGTTTAGAATCTGGCATGAAAATGGTTCCGCCCACTACGCGATGAATCGTCCAGGCGAAAAGAAACCCTACATTATTGACAGCTTTCCAATCGGCGGGCCACTTATCACTGAAATGATGACCCCGCTCTTAAAGGCTGTTAATGAAAATGAGTTACTGAGCAAGCGTCTGTTTAGTGTCGAGTTTCTAACTACTGAGAGTGGAGAAACCCTAGTTACCTTGATTTACCACAAGCCTTTGAATGAGGAATGGGAAAAACAGGCCCGAAAATTACAGGCCGACCTTTCCATCTTTGTTATCGGCCGGAGTCGCAAGCAAAAATGCGTATTAAGCCAAGATTTTGTAACTGAAGGTTTAACTGTTGATGGCCGGCTATACCATTACCAACAGGTGGAATCGGGGTTTACTCAGCCTAATGCCTATATCAATTCTAAGATGCTTGAATGGGCTAGTCACTGCTGTGCCGACTATGCTGACCAGTCAGATTTACTAGAGCTTTATTGTGGTAATGGCAACTTTACTGCCGTCTTAGCCCAGCATTTTGACAAGGTGCTAGCCACTGAGGTATCCAAGGTATCTGTTGCATCTGCGAAAAGAAACTTTGACTTAAATGGAATCGACAATGTCACCGTGGTTCGTTTGTCTAGTGAGGAGATAACTCAGGCATTAAATGGCGACAGGCCATTCCGTCGCTTGAAAGATGTAGCCTTAGGTGCATTTAATTTCTCTACGATATTTCTTGACCCACCTAGAGCTGGCCTAGATCAGGGGACTGAAGTATTAAGCACACAGTTTGATCGGATTCTCTATATATCTTGCAATCCGCTAAGTTTAATCAAAAACCTGAGCGAATTAACGAAAACTCACACCATCGAAAAGGTCGCTGCTTTTGATCAGTTTCCTTGGACCGATCATCTCGAAACAGGCATATTTTTAAAGCGTAAAGTTTAGGCTAATCGTATCTTTGACAATTTGGCCGCACTATCCTGGACGAACTCACTATACTTCGATTCAATGCCTTCCCGTTCAGCTGTTAAACGGTGTTTTTCAGTGCGTTCAAGAGCATTCCAATCCTCCAGAATGGGTATATGCGCTGTGGCTTCTGCTAACTGTTGGAATATCAATAAGGCAGTGGCCTCATCTGCACTAGGAGTCAGCTTTTGCGCGAGAAAAGCAATACGCATTGCGGCCTCTGTCTCGGAAAGATCTTTTTGTAGTAGCGCTCTAGAAATAATTTGAATGGATTGCCGGGCATCTTTGTCTCCCTCTAAGCGCTCGCTATTTAGCTTATCAGACAGTTCACGTTCTTTGCGCTTTTTTTTAACTAACTGATACGCCAGATAAACTGCATAGATAGCAAGAGGTGTAACTAGGACTGCTCCCGATAGGGTGACCAACATGAGACTCACTTAGAACCGTCCTCGTCCTTACTGACATCGGCCAGTACATCTTGTTGGCTTGCGATAGAACGAACATTATCGGAAATGCTCTTTTTTGCCTTGGCGCCAAGTTTTTTCAGCTCTTCACTTCGTCGTACTAAATTCCCACGGCCACTCACAAGGCGCTTGTGTGCTGTATCCCAAACTTCTCGACTCTTATCGAGATGCCGACCGACATCCTCCAACGCTTCAATATAAAGAACAAACTGGTCATATAAGCCTCCAGCTTTATCCGCAATGACCTGTGCATTACGATTTTGATCCGCATAGCGCCACAGGTTCTTAATTGTTCTCAAAGTCACCATGAGGGTACTAGGGCTGACAACAATAATGCCCCTGTCGTAGGCATCTCTCATCATGTCTGGCGCCTGATCAAGCGCCAACATGAAAGCTGACTCTACAGGAATGAATATAAGGACAAAATCAAGACTATTTACACCTTCAAGGCTTTCGTAATCTTTGCCACTCAACCCTCTAATATGAGCTTTTAAAGACGCTAAATGTTGGTTTAAGCACTGTTGCTTTGTATCCTCATCCTCTGCATGAAAGTAACCCTCGTAGTCGACTAGGCTTACTTTTGCATCGATAACAATATCTCTGCCTTCCGGCAGGTGAATAATTACATCAGGATTACGACGTCTTCCATCTTCATCTTTTAGAGCGACCTGAGTATCATATTCTCGTCCATTAGTAAGGCCCGAATCCTCTAGTAACTTCTCCAGCACGAACTCACCCCAGTTACCTTGGGCCTTGTTGTCACCACGCAACGCATTGGCAAGGCTGACCGCATCAGCGGAAATTTGCATCGTTTGTTTTTGAAGTTCACTAATTTGCCCTACAAGTTTATTACGATCTGCGTTCTCTTTGTCATAAACAGATTCAACCTGTTTGCGAAAATCGCCAATATCTCGACGTAACGGGCTCAAGGATACCTCCAGAGCCTCCTTGCTTTGTGCAGAAAATTTGGTCTGTTTCTCGTCGAAAATGCGATTGGCAAGATTTTCAAATTCTTGAGTTAGCATTTGCTTAGCATCTTGAAGAAGTTTCAGTTGGGATTCGTATTGCTGTTGCTGGCTAGAGAGTTTTTCTTCAAGTACCCGTTTGTTAGCTAAGAGCTCAGGATATGCGGAGTCCATCTCACTACCGGACTTTGAACGGCCGAACAAATAGCCAACAACAAGTCCGATCGCTAGGCCTAGCAACCCCCACAAAACAAAAAAATCGCTAAAAGAAGTATCCATAAAGTTTATTGTATCAGCCTGCTGTTAATTACACCGATGTTTTGCGATTATATACGCGTGTTTCTAAATAAAGTTGCAGATTTTCCGCTAATGTTACCGCCACTCATCGATATAACGCTATTTCAACAAGCTATTAATGAAGATCGACTCATTATTACGCCCAACCATCGATTGGCGGCAAAAATTACTGAAGCCTGGGGAATTCATTGCCGATCCACTCAGCGCGTATGGCACTCACCTCGGGTTTTTTCTATCGACCATTGGTTAAAGTTCTGCTGGGAAGAGCTCCAAGATCACAATGATGAAGCAATATCCGGCATGGCTATCGTTGGTTCCCAGCAAAATCGATACTACTGGGAACGCTCGATTAGTGAAAATGACCCTGAAGTTAGTAGTAAATATGCAAAGATTGCCAGCGATACCTATACATCGATTCAGCAGTGGGATTTAACTGTTGAGCAGATTCAAGATGAAACACCGGCATTGGTATTGTTTAAGCGGTGGGTTAAGTCATACAAACGGCTATTAGCCAGAAATTCTCTCATCACAATTCCGGATAGCTGGCAAGCCATTATTAAAGCGTTCGAAACTAGCTTGTTTCACCAAGAACGAGAAATCTTAACCTACGGTTTTCAGTCAACTCCCCCACTTTTAAAGAAATTACTCAATACCGCTAGCGACCAAGTTAGAACAATTGAGGCTACGCCAAAAGAGACTCTAGGTTCTGTAGTGCTGACCGATGACCCTGATCATGAACTCCGTAGCGCTGCTAATTGGGCCGCACAAAAATTGAAATCTAATCCTAACCAACGCATCGGGATCGTTGTGCCAGACCTTAGCAATTCTCTCTCGAAGGTAGCACGAATTGTCGATGAGGCTCTTCGAACCCATGATGTCGAGTCTATAGTCAACATCTCGGCCGGCACACCTCTGAGTCAAACTAGTCTTATTAATAGCGCCCTAGGACTGATCGAATGTTTAAGCGTTAAGAAGCCTCTGTCTGAATGGCTAGATATAATGTACAGCCCTCACAATCTTTTAAATGAAGTGCCTGTGCAATCCAAAGTCAATACTGAACTTAGTTTAAGAAAAACACGACGTTTTGAGCATAATTTTTCCGAGTTTTGTCACGTAATTATAGGTGAGCGTGAAACAGAATTACCTCCCGACATTCTAGAACCTCTAGCCGAGTTACGGGATAACCACACAAACTTCAATCGCGAACAGCAAAGCTTTTCCCAGTGGGCTAAGTCTTTTAGCACGTATCTTGCAACCCTGGGCTGGCCAGGAAAACGAACATTGAACAGTCTAGAGTATCAGCAGAAGGAGCATTGGCATCGGGTGCTGCAAGAGTTCTCAGAGCTTGATATCTTGGGAATTGAAATTGGATATGCCACCGCTCTGAAGCATCTTGGTCATCTTGCTAAAGACGCAATATTTCATCCGAAAACAGCGGACGCTCCTCTACAACTATTAGGGCTTCTAGAAGCCTCGGGCCTATCTTTCGATAGCCTATGGATTTCAGGTATGGACAGCCAGACATTCCCTGCCTCAGTTGCAATAAACCCATTACTACCCGCACAGTTTCAACGCCTACACAAAATGCCCCATAGCTTACCTGAGAGGGAGCTCGAAATTGCTCGGCGATTACTCCTGGGATATATCAATAACAGTTGCGAATTGTTTTTCAGTTATTCGAGTACCAAAGGAGAAGAGGTACTCCAGCGAAGTGCCCTACTTCGAGACATGACCACCGTCGAGGTTAAAGACATTATCGGAAATATTGCTGCCTTCCCTCAGTGGCTTAAGCAAGATAATCAAACATACCTCCATGAAGACATAGCTCCGCTATTTGATCAATCTATCGAGTCAATCAGCGCAGGTAGTGCCCTATTTAAAAATCAAGCTGCTTGCCCTTTTAATGCGTTCGCCATTCATCGGTTAAAAGCCCAACCCTTGGAGCAACCAAGCCACGGGCTTAACGGCATGGATCGTGGATCAATACTCCATGAAACTTTATTTGAGGTATGGGATATCTGGAAAAGCTCAACAGAGCTGCACCGCCAATCAGAAAAATCTATTGCTAACCAACTTGACGCTTCAGCCTCAAAAGTACTTAATAAATGGGCAATTCATCACCCCATTCTGCGCGGCCACCATTATCGGATGATTGAAAAAGACAGACTCACCAAGCTGTTAATCGAGTGGATAGAAGAAGAGAAGAAAAGACCTGGCTTTATTGTTGAAGATCTTGAGGTTAAAAAAACCGCGTCTTTCGGCAATCTAGATATCTCTCTTCGTATCGACAGAATAGATAGAATAGATGACAAGTTACTGATTATCGATTATAAATCAGGCTCAATTAACCCATCCCACTGGGATGGTGAGCGCCCGAAGGACCCGCAGCTGCCTCTCTATGTTTCTGCTTGCCGCCCAGCAGTTAATGGCTGCGCCTTTGCACAAATTAAGGCAGGTAATATCCGATTTTCAGGCATTAGTGACAGTCAATTATTGGATAACGAAAAAGGGAATCGCGGCTGGAGTGAATCAGTTGCCCTGTGGCATGAGTCAATGGATACCCTTGCTAGTGAATTTACAGCCGGCGTTGCGCAAATGGAGGTCATCCACCCTAGTGGTGTTATCTATCAAACTTACTTGTTGCCGCTTAATCGCTGGCCGGAAGAGCCAGCGGTTAATAAGTCTCTAGAACCTCAACTTGTTAAACCAAAAGTGGGATCCCTGTGACTTTAGTCGTCGACCACACAGAGCGCCTTAAAGCCATCGAGCCTCAAGAGAGCTTTATTGTTTCCGCCCCTGCTGGATCGGGCAAAACAGGACTCATTACTCAACGTATTTTATGCTTGCTGGGTACTGTAAATAATCCAGAAGAGATACTTGGTATTACGTTTACTCGCAAAGCGGCTGCAGAAATGGCGGCAAGAGTTCATTCAGCATTACAAGCAGCTGCCAATGAACCAAGGCCTGAGAATCAGTATGAGGCACAGACCTGGGAATTAGCTAGGAAGGCATTGCAACAAGACCAAAATTTAAACTGGAATTTGTTGGACATGCCAAATCGGTTGCGCATCCAGACCATTGATAGTTTTTGTCGCTACATTGCTCGTCAGTTTTCACTAGAAACTAAACTTGGTGATCTATCTGAGCCAAGCGATCAACCAGAGGTGCTCTATCAGAGTGCAAGTCGCTCACTTCTACAAAAACTGGAAACTGATGACGCCGTGACACCGCATCTCACTGTGCTGTTAGCTCACACAGGAAACGATTTAGCTCGATGTGAGCGATTATTATCAGAATTGCTTGGTAAGCGTGAAGAGTGGCTTCCGATCATCTATGGCATTAAGGACAATCACCATTATTTCGAACAGGTAATCGATCAAATCATCGTGGAAAATATCATTGATCTGCAAGACAGACTAATGCCAGTAGCAGGAGAACTCATTGAGCTTGCAGACTTTGCTGCAACTCACGTACCAGATGGCAGAAACCCATGTTTAACTCAATTGGTAGGCATCAAGGAGCTTCCTGACATAGGTCTCTCAGGAATAGCTGATTGGCAAACTCTCCTAAGGATGTTGGTTACCAAGGACGGAGCTATTCGTTCGAAGGTAGATAAAAATAGTGGCTTCCCATCTGATAAGAAAGAGCATAAATCTCGCATGGAGGCACTCCTAGATTGGTGCAGAGCGCAGGCTGATCTTGTTAGTCAAATCAATAATATTTTGCACCTACCGAGCAAATCGATGGGTACCAGTGAACAGTTGATTCTTAATGCCCTAGCTCAACTATTACCGCGCTTAGCAGCGGAACTTGATATTGAATTCAAGGCATTTGATCAATGTGATTACTCCGCTATAACACTAGCCGCTTTAGAAGCTGTTTCACCAACATCCGACGAGGTAGTATCTGACATTACGCTGCGCTTAGATTACCAATTACGACATATATTAGTTGACGAATTTCAAGACACTTCCGGATCCCAAGTAGAGTTGCTCGCCCAATTGGTCAGCGGCTGGCAGCCTGATGATGGAAGAACGCTATTCCTAGTAGGCGATGCCATGCAATCTTTATATGGTTTTCGTAACGCAAATGTAGGCTTATTTATAAACAGTCAGCGCCATCCCGTTGGAACAGTCCAATGTACACCTATAAACCTAACTACAAATTTTCGATCCGAAAAGGGAATTGTCGATTGGGTAAATAACGTTTTTACGGGCGCTTTCCCCAAAAAAGCCGATATTAGCCGTGGTGCGATACCCTACTCACGTGCAGTAGCGTTTAAATCTAAGAGCGACCACGCCGCCGTTCATTTTCAGGGTTTTTCCGGTGATTTTGCTGAAAGCGAAGAAGCTAAGCATATTGCCAATACCTGTTTGCAGATCAATCAGGATAACCCTACCCAATCAATTGCTATTTTGGTTCGTAGCCGAGGTCATTTAAAGCATATTATTCCCGCGCTTCAAGCAGCTAGACTAAACTGGGAGGCTCACGACATTACTCCCCTAGGAATAAGAATGCCTGTTTTAGATATGATGTCGCTGACACGGGCTCTTGTCTCGCCCGCAGATAGGATTGCTTGGTTAGCATTATTGCGAACACCCTTCTGCGGCCTTGGTCTAGAGGATTTATTAACAATTTCAAATAGCACTATGATAACTCCCTACAATGGGGATTCGATTCTTGGGCAATTGCAAAAATTAATGACGTCTTCCTCAGCAGTAAAACTAACTGATTACGGACGTGCCGCGCTCGAAAGAGTCGTCCCGATACTGCTAAATGCATGGGATGAACGAAGAAGACTAGATATCCGCACCGAGGTTGAGTCCATCTGGCAGAACTTAGGTGGGGCTGCAACAGTTTCTGGTGATGCCGATCTCAGTGACCTGCGGAGTTACTTAGACCTGCTTGAAACTTGGCAGGTAGCAGGATTGGTGAGGGACTGGTCTCTCTTTGAACTTGCGGTAGAAAAACTCTACGCAAATCCCTCTCCTCACTATAACGTTGATCAGTTAAAGAAAACAAAGATCCAAATAATGACCATACACAAATCAAAGGGGTTGGAATTTGATCATGTAATTTTGCCGTCTTTGACTAGCAAATCCGTCTCAGATAGTAAACCATTACTTCGATGGCAAAAGATCATTGACGAGGATAATCAATCAGCATTAATAATGGCTCCGTTAGGCGCACACGATGAAGAGGATGATCCTGTTTATGGGTACCTTAAACACGAATCTAACCTAAAGAAGCGTCTCGAAGATACTCGAGTATTATATGTAGCTGCAACGCGCGCTATCAGCAAGCTATATCTCTCTGGGAAATTAATACCTGGGAAAAAAGAAGGGTGGAATACACCTGGTAAAACAAGTTTGATTAGCCCCATTTGGCCATCAGTTCTTGAGGGACTAAACACAGAAGCCTACAACGTGATAGCTACGCCAGACTATGAGTCACCCCAAGACAAAAAACGGCAGCTACGCCACATTCGTAGACTTCCCTCAGATTTCGTCTCTCTGCATAACCATAAATATGCATTACTAACTGTTCCAGAAACCAAGTCTTCAGGTCTCGAATTGACTCCTGATAGTGACTTATCCCTGAGAGCCCGACACCTTGGCACGGTTTTACATAGAAGCTTGAAGCAAATAGCAAACGACGGTCTCAGAGCTTGGCCCAGTGATCGAATAAATCGATTACCCGCGGCTTGGACTGGACAGTTAAAAGAACTTGGCATTCTGGTGTCTGAGCAAGAGCTTGAAGACCTCAGCAAAGCTATTTGTACCATTACCCAAGAAGCCAAAGGACAGTGGATTCTGGGAGATCATCAAGAGGCTTATTGCGAACAATCGCTCAGTCATTCTCTTTCAGCAAGTGACAAAGTAGGAGTTTCTATTATAGATAGGACCTTTATTGATGGTGGTTTCCGCTGGATTATTGATTATAAATTTTCCCAGCCAAATGATAATGAAAGTCTAAGCCAGTTTGAACAAAGGCAAATAGACAGATATCTGCCGCAGTTGGCACACTATGCCGACCTTTACAGGCAAATAGGGTCAGAACAAGTACGTTGTGCTCTATATTTCCCTCAGATAGGGCTCTTTAGCGAAGTAACTGTGGATTAATCTTCAAAAACGTCTATTTTTCAGTACAATAGCGCACCCTGAGAATCTAACTTAGCTAGGAAGTCCAAAAATGGATCGTAAAGCCGTAGAAAATATTAATATCGAGCAACCAGAAATACTGGTGACTCCTGCCGAGCTAAAGCGAGAAATACCAATATCTAACAAGGCTAGAGAAACAATATCTAGCGGCCGTCGTGCTATTGAGAAGATTTTGGAACGCAAAGACCACCGAATATTTGTTGTAGTTGGGCCTTGCTCCATCCATGACTTAAAGGCAGCTCATGAATATGCTACCAAGCTAAAAACCCTAGCCGACAAAGTTAGCGACACCCTACTTGTTGTTATGCGAGTTTATTTTGAAAAGCCACGCACCACGACTGGCTGGAAGGGTCTGATTAACGATCCGTTCATGAACGATTCATTCAAGATTACAGATGGTCTCCATATTGGCCGGCAGTTGCTCCATGACGTTCTAGAAATCGGACTACCCACCGCAACTGAGGCCCTAGATCCTATCTCTCCTCAGTATATGCAAGATCTCATTGCCTGGTCAGCTATTGGAGCGCGCACAACAGAATCGCAAACACACCGGGAAATGGCATCTGGATTGTCCTCGTCGGTGGGGTTTAAGAATGGCACAGATGGGAGCCTAACTGTGGCCATCAATGCTTTACAATCAGTGGCGAGCCCTCATCGCTTTTTAGGTATTAATTCGGATGGCAAAGTATCTGTCATTACGACAAAGGGAAATCCCTATGCCCACGTGGTATTGCGCGGTGGCAACGGTAAGCCCAACTATGACTCAGTAAGTGTATCGATTTGCGAACAAGAGCTTTCCGCTGAAGGAATAACGCCAAATATTATGGTTGACTGTAGTCATGCCAATTCCAACAAAGATCATAATTTACAACCTCTAGTATTAGATAATGTTGCCAACCAAATTCTAGAGGGAAATACATCTATTGTTGGGGCGATGATCGAGAGTCACCTGAAAGCTGGAAATCAAAAGCTTTCTGGCAATCCTGATGAGATGGAGTATGGCGTTTCTGTAACAGATGCTTGTATTGACTGGGAAACCACCGAATCGAGTATCCTTGGAATGGCAGATAAACTTCGAGAAGTTCTTAAAAAGCGTTAGTTTTATCACTCAAGGGTTTGAAGGATCTGTACTATTCCACTAGGATGATCGTATCCTGTTCTTCTGGTTAATGGAGTCAATCGGCGATGCCTAGACTTATCATTCTGCTTATCTTCATACTGTCAATTTGGTACTGGTGGAAAACAGTTAAACGGCTCGAGCCAGAACAAAAGCGAGCATTTTTATGGAGAAGTGCTTTTTGGGCTGTATTGGCGGTGACTGTCGTCCTTTCTGTAACAGGAAGAATGCATTGGGTCGGTGCTGGACTCGCAGCATTGCTACCTCTTGCTAGCTTCTTATTCAAGTGGGGACGACGAGCCCTACCCGTGATACAAATCCTAAGTCGATTTAAAACAACCCCATCACATTTCAAAACATCATATCTACGCGTATCAATTAACTTTGCATCGAAACAGATGGATGGCACTGTTCTAACTGGCGAATTCGCAGGTAAAACTCTATCCGAACTGAGTTCAGAGGAACTTGACAGTTTAGCAAGTGACCTAAGAGAAAATGATCGAGAATCATATGCCCTGCTTTACGCTTACCGAATGCGCACAGGTAGCTCTGGCCAACAAGCCGGAGGAGACTTTCAGAATACCAACTTGACAGGCATCTCCGAAGAAGAAGCCTATGAAGTATTAGGCTTAGAGCTGAATGCCTCAAAGGAAGATGTGCTAAAGGCGCATAAGCGACTAATGCAACGTTTACATCCTGACCGGGGTGGTAGCGATTACCTTGCGGCTAAAATAAATGCCGCTAAAGACAAATTGGTCTGACGCCTGTCAATTTTTTAATAGTAGAAAATGACTATATCCACCAAGCCATTTATAAGGCTCTATCTCAGAATATATTAACTCAGCCTCAATCATAACTTTATCATTATTGTGGCCGCCTCTCTTAGTCATTACGTAATCATCAAAAACTCTGATTCCTGAAGGCTTTAGCTTCTTTAATAGAAGGATGGAGACCCAATCATCTATTTATTTAGGCTCAAAAGATGTATGGGGGGGTAAGGCTTCCGGGGTCAGCAACAAAATCATTTTCCAGTACTTTAAAATTACCACGAATAAGGTTGCGATAGATCAATGCTTTTTGATTGTAAAAAGTCAACGAAAGTACTCTAGACCTTGTCGTAAACTGAGATAAAACTCCGAGCAGATCCTCAGGCTTTGCAAACCACTCTATGAGCGCATGACAAAGAACGACATCAAAGGTCCTAAGTTCTTCTCTACTTAAACTTTGATAGGGACACTGACACCAGTATATTGATTCCATTAGGCCCAGATCAGTCGCGGACACTTGCGCAGCTTCAAGCACCTTTCTGGACATATCATTGTAGGTGACCTCATGACCCATGGCGGCAAGCCAAAAGGAAATTTGCCACCGATATCTAGCACTCTGAAGCGCTTTTAGGTATTGAGATTCGGCAATATCGTTAACAGGTCACGTCGAATCATGACAAGACCTATATCCCCCTTGAGCCCGGCGTAAACCTTGCGTGAAAACTTTTCAATCAAGTCGTCAAAGTTACGGTCATTTCTAATCAAATCGGCCATTTTTCATCTACAATAATCAGCAATTTCGCATTAAAATAAAAACTCGCCCAGTGTTATATAGCCTGATTAGGCTTTGGGTATTACAATAACACTCAATTGAACTCAGGCCGAACCCATGTACACTCCAACATCCAGCGTAGAGCTGGCAATGCAGTTAGTATCCCTCCCTTCGGTCACTCCTGAGGACGCCGGCTGCCAGGCAGTGATGATTGATCGACTGGAAGCCGTTGGTTTTAGCATAGAGCGCTTGCCATACGGAGCAGTGGATAATTTTTGGGCGGTACATGGTTCTCAGGGCCCTATCTTCTGTTTTGCTGGGCATACTGATGTAGTGCCCACGGGACCCGTCGAGGACTGGACAACTCAACCGTTTAAACCGACGATTAGAGAAGGCCATCTGTATGGTCGCGGCGCTGCAGACATGAAAGGTTCTTTAGCTGCCATGGTTATTGCTGCTGAGAAGTTTGTCTTGGAGAACCCGAATCATAAAGGTCGCCTCGGTTTTTTGATTACTAGCGATGAAGAAGGTGATGCTGTAGATGGCACAGTTCGCGTTGTTGAATGGTTAAAGTCAAAGGATATGATTCCAAAATGGTGCTTAGTTGGAGAGCCATCAAGCTCAGTTCGCTGCGGTGACACTATCAAGAACGGTCGTCGTGGTTCTCTAGGATGCTGCATGCGGATTAAAGGGGTTCAAGGTCATGTCGCCTACCCAGATCTCGCATCTAATCCGATTCATTTGGCTCTGCCCGCACTTTCTGACTTAACGGCTGAAATTTGGGATACTGGGAATAGTTTTTTCCCAGCAACATCATTCCAGATATCAAATATAAATAGTGGCACTGGGGCAACTAATGTAATACCCGGAGAAATCGAGGTGTTATTCAATTTTCGCTTTTCAACAGAAGTCACCGATAAAGAACTTCAGGAACGAGTGATCGATATCCTGAACAGGCATAATCTCGACTACTCTTTAGATTGGAACTTAAGCGGTCAACCCTTCTTAACCCCTGAAGGGTCACTAGTAGCGGCAACTGTTGAAAGTATAGAGGCAGTAACTGGACTAAACTCGCAGCTATCGACTGCAGGGGGAACCTCAGACGGCAGATTTATCGCTCCCGCAGGCTCTGAAGTGGTTGAGTTAGGTCCCATTAATAAAAGTATTCATCGTGTAGATGAAAATATCTCTGTCGCAGATTTAGATGATTTAACATTGATTTATCAACAGGTCGTTTCAAAATTGCTTCTGTAAAGCGTAACGTACCATTTTTTAAGCGACCTCTTAATGAAATATAATCAGCTATTTTTGTACTTCTCTACAGTGACTATCTGGGGGTCTACTTGGTTCGCCATCACTTTTCAGCTGGGTGAGGTAGAACCAATAATCTCTGTTATTTACAGGATGGGGTTGGCTTCGGTGCTTCTGTTCATTCTGTGTAAAGTTCGTACTATTTCGTTACATGCGACTAGGCGGGATCATCTGTTTTATGCTATCCAAGGAATCCTCAGTTTTGGACTCAATTTTTGGTTCATTTACATGTCCGAAATGTACATTACAAGTGGGATTATTGCTGTCATCTTTTCTCTAATAGTGTTCTTCAATCTTATTAATAGCAGGATCTTTTTAAAGCGTCCGATCGAAAAAAACACCGTAATTGGTGGTTTAGTAGGCCTATCAGGATTGTATTTTCTCTTTTACCCTGAAGTTTCCAGTGCAAACTCAGAGTCAACGGCACTAACCGGGTTTGCCCTGGCATTAACAGCGGTAGTATTGGCCTCGCTCGGCAACATAGCAGCCACTCGTAGCGGGCTTCTTGGGCACTCTGTGTGGAAGATCAATGCATGGTCCACCTTATACGGGACACTAGCACTAGCGATAATAGCCAAAATCTTAGATATCGAATTTAGCTATGACTACAGAATAGAGTACTCCGCCTCACTTATCTATCTATCGGTATTCGGAACCATTCTAGCCTTTGGTGCATATTTGAAGTTAATGGTGCTTATAGGACCAGAAAAGGCCAGTTATGGAGCTCTTATGATTCCCTTTGTGGCGATTTTATTATCCACCGTATTTGAAGATTACCGGTGGACCGCTCCTGCAGCTATAGGCTTTACCTTAGCCGTTATAGGCAATTATATAGTGATGCGCAGACCAGGCTAGCTGGGAATTTTAGATAAGGCAAAAATATCAAACCTAGTACTCTTACCTTCTAAAGAATAGGTCGGTTTTTTATCGCCTAAAAATTCGGCCACCGAGGGCCTCTTAATCACGACTCGATACCTCGCTATTTTGAGCGCTCTTTCTAACAGAACGTCAGAGTCTATATCCGAACCCACAATATGCTGGAATGCTTGCATCTCCTTTTTAACCTTTGCCGACTTCTTACGATGAGGGAACATCGGGTCTAAATAAATAACATCAGGTTTTTGGTCAACAGTTATATCTGAGAGCATTTCCAGACTATCGCACTCGATGAGATCCAAGCGATTCATCAAGTCTCTAATCTCAGGGTCTGATTCCCCTTCTTCCCGAGCTCTATTAAGACCATCACGAAGTAAACTGCAGATTAGGGGATGACGCTCTACAAGACTTACTCTACAACCAAGAGAGGCAAGAACAAAACCATCACCACCTAATCCAGCCGTAAGGTCCAGAACTCTCGGCAAGAAACGTCCTGACACACCCACCGCTTTAGCTATAGCTTGGCCATTACCACCACCAAACCTACGCCGATGGTTATTAGAACCGAGCATAAAATCGACTCGTATCGGCCCGTGTAGTCGTCGATTACTAGGAAATAGACTTAGCCCATCTTCGCCAACTAGGAGCACATATGAAGCATTGTTCTGGCAATCATCACTGCACCCCACATCTGTAACTAGAGGGTAACCAAGAACTGAAGATAGCTTCTCGGCTTGCTCTAAATAATGAGGGCTATCAGAGGAAATTCGAATACTTATCATGCTACCATTAAACCATATAACCACCGGCTCTAGGCAGTATAAGATGCAACGATTTAGCTTTGTTTTCCCATTGCTGTTAATGCTGACGGCCTGTGCCAATTATGTCGTCACTTTCAATAATGTGATGATCAGTGAACCTAAGCCCCTCTATCAGCCACTTGATATCTTTGACGAAAACCTGAGAACCTGTGTCTCAGAAACTATTAGATTTCAGTCTGTCATGGGTGCAGGCGATTTAGAAAGGCTTTCCTGTAGCTATGCTGGAATTACTAGCTTGGCTGGAATTCAGCAGTTCACTCAGCTAACGCACATCAAACTCGACCATAACAATCTGATCGGGATCGAGCCTTTGCTTTCCTTAGAAAATTTACGCTTGGTCGACATAACGGGCAATAGTGAGGTAGCTTGTAGAGAGATCGCAGAGCTAAAAAAACTCATAGGCAAGGATCTATTGATCTCGGACACTTGTTCTCGGCAATGAAGCAACATAATTTGGCGACGTAGATCTCAAAATGGCTTAAAAGTTACTCACAGATTCTGTGTATAACTTTGTGGATTAACAGTTATTTTGTCGCATAAATCCTTAAAAAATGCAGGTATCCCTTAAATTGATCATTTTTTAACCAGATAAAAAAAGGCTTTATAATCAATAACTTAGGTTATCTGTAATCAAAAATCAATGACTTACGCTCGTTACTTAAAATAAGATTTAAAACATTAGGCTATCTGTGGAAAAAATATTTATTCGATGAGTAATAAGTTAAAGTTTTTCTAAATAAATCTTGCCATTTATTTTAAAAAATGCTTGGCGAAGAAGCTCTTATTTTACATCAATCCAGGGACTGCCAAACTCTTGATCAGCAAAAGACAATGCTATGTTCTCGCCACATACTGGCTCAATAGCTGTTTTTATGAGGGAAACGTCGTTGTTTTTAGCGCTAACATGACCGATTACAAGAGTTTTTAGTCGCGACAAGTCAAGCGATAGCAGCAAGTCTGCTGCCTGAGTATTGCTCAAATGCCCAAACATCCCACTAACCCTATCCTTTAAAAATCGCGGATAAGGCCCATCTAAAAGCATGTCGTAATCATAGTTACATTCCAACAGTAATGCGTCGCATTTAGAGTAACTGGAGACAACGTAGGGAGTAAAGTGGCCAAGGTCGGTGAGAATGCCAAGCTGAACCTTACCGTTGCTTAAGATATATTGTATTGGTTCTCTCGCGTCATGAGGAACAGGGACAGGTTTGATACAAATATCGCCCACATGAAAATCTGTGTGGCTATCAATACAATTAAACAGAGACTCACCGGACTGGATCTCTTTTGCTTTAAAACTTCCTGCAGATAAATACACAGGAATATTATACTTTGCGGACAAGGCTCCTACACCCTTCCAGTGATCACTATGCTCGTGGGTGACAATTATTGCAGTCAAATCTTCTGGAGATTTTCCTACCCTCTCAAGCCTTTCGCATGCGCTCCGCAGACCAAAGCCACAATCTACCATGACACATGCCGTATCCGACTCTACAATGGTTGAATTGCCTTTGCTCCCACTGCCGAGCGACGCAAAACGCATCGACACATCTATGATAAGTTACTGCGGACAATTGCCAGTAACTTAAGCGCTTCTGCCTTAGGCAGGCTATCACCCTTAGAGTCCACTAGCCGAACTTCCACATTTTCTTTAACCGACTCAACAAGAATTCGATAATTCACCTCGATGATTTCATCATTAGACCTACCGCCTCCAAATAAGCCAGCAAAAAAGCCTGGCTCCGCCTTATTTGGCTCGGTGTAATTAACAAAAAGTACCCCCTCTGAACGATCTTTATCGATAGTGGTGAAGCCGGCACGTTCAGCTGAGTATACGATAGAGGCCCACGACCTATCATAGCCTAGTTTTATCTCTATGAAGGGGTCGGCTATTTCAGGAGATATTATTTGAACCTTTGACGAACCTCCAATTTCTTGCGCAAGTAATGAGACACTAGCGAAGTCTTCAGTACCTGCCAAATCATTTGCTACCAGAGTCAACATGTCGAGTTCTCGCTGATCACTATTTGATTCTTCGGGCCACTCCCCTACCTCTTCTTCGCCACGTAAAACCTGATTGTGGACCACCGAAATCTCAGTACTTTCCAATTGAACGCCGGGGGAAATATTAAAACGGAAGCGATGAGAGTTCTCATTGTCTGAGTTAAAGCTAACCCACACTGTTTCAATAATTCCTGAAGATCCTTCCGCTCTAGCGGATGGAACACCGTTACGATTTAAAACGTTACGAAGTCTAGGCCAAAGTTCACTTGGAGAAATATTTATTAGTACCCATCGACGATCATCAAAGCTTTGAATCTTAACTAATTGCTCGAAGGTGTTTATCGACGCTGGCTGAGGCCTTGGGACATCAAACGAGACGAGTTGCTCACTACTCCCTTGGGCTGGCGGTAGGGGGTATAGTTGCCCTAAAGGTATACTCTTACTTTCTAGTGGAATGAAAGTAGGTTCTGTCTCCTCAGCTAATAGATAGTCGTTGCTACGATCACGCAGGCCAAACCAGCCACAACCTGCTAAATTGATAGCTAACAATATTATGATACCGAATGAAATTATTCTCATTTTTAAATCAGGCCCTTAAGTAGACTATTAAATTTATACAACTTCGGCTGCTTTCAAGGCAACTTCAACAACTTTTTGATGCTCTTCACTCAACGTGGTCATAGGTAATCTGAGTACATTTTCCATCATGCCCATTTGGCTGATAGCCCATTTGACTGGAATGGGATTAGCTTCAACAAAAAGAGCACAATGAAGTAAGTTAAGGTTTGAATCGATCTCTTCAGCTTTCTTACTATCACCTCGTAAAGCCGCTGCACACATTTCAGACATCAATTTGGGGGCAACGTTCGCCGTGACCGAAATATTTCCATGCCCTCCTTTAACCATAAACTCCCGCGCCGTTGCGTCATCACCTGAGTAAAAAGCAAAATCGGGGGCGCATTTAGTCTTGAGTTCATCGATACGGGATACATCTCCTGTGGCTTCTTTAATACCGACTATATTACTGAATCTACTCAATCTAGCGACGGTATCTGGAACCATATCACAGGCCGTTCGCCCTGGCACATTGTAGAGTACTTGATCTATATTTACTGCTGCAGCGATAGCTTTGTAGTGCTCAAACAGCCCCTGTTGCGTCGGTTTGTTATAGTAGGGTGTAACCAAGAGACAGGCGTCGGCACCTACTTTTTTTGCTGTTTGCGTTAGCTCTATTGCCTCTGAAGTTGAGTTCGCACCCGTACCAGCAATAACCGGTATTCTTCCGCCAACTTTGTCTACCACGAACTCAATAACTTTACCGTGTTCTGAAACATTTAATGTAGCCGACTCCCCAGTGGTCCCTACTGCAACGATGGCATTTGTCCCCTGCTCCACATGCCATTCAATTAATACTTCCAGAGCAGCCCAATCTACCATCATGGAACCTGACTGCATGGGTGTGACCAATGCAACAATACTCCCAGTGATCATTTTTTTCTCCAAATTAGACGGCGCGATTGCGACGTCATGGTACTGATGCAGAAGATCAGGTACAAGTAAAACTCTGATAATGGGTCAATTTTAATCACTCTGCACCCCATCAAAGTCATAAATATCAGCTTCTCCATCAGGCCTATTTTTAAATCGCCGATGAGCCCACAAATATTGGTCTGGTTGCACAAGAATAAACTTTTCAATCAATTGATTAATTCTTGTCGCATCGATTAAATCATCGCCCACTGGAAACGACTTGAGCTGAGGATATATTGTTACTTTATAACCTCTAGAGCCTGGAAGCCTAATGTGGGTAAATGGGACCACTGCTGCTCCAGTTTTCTCAGCAAATCGAGCCGTAGCATAAACAGTGGCTGCCTGAACACCAAAAAACGGTGCAAATAAACCTTGTACAAGGCCATAATCCTGATCGGGCCCGTACCAAACTGTTCGTCCGTTTTTAAGCGCCCTCATACTACCCCTAACATCCCTGCGTTCAAATACCATCGTGTCTCCACTTCCCTTAGATATTCGGCCACAGGCTTGAACATAATCATATACTGGGTTGCCATGTGCTCGGTACATACCGTCCATTTGCGTTGCCATGGCTACAGCAGCGCCACCGACCTCCAAAGTAGTAAAATGAATTCCAAGTAACATAGTTCCCTGACCATCAGGCACGGATGTCAAATGCTCAAGTCCATCGTAAGAGATTAGCTTTTTTAAACGACGCTTCGACCACCACCAAGCCATGCCAACTTCCATGATGGCAATACCCATATTAATAAAGTTTTTGCGCAGCAAAGCGTGTTGCTCATTTGAACTCAGATTTGGAAAGCATACTTCAATATTTTTTTGTGCAATTCTCTTGCGACTGCTAGGAAACCTAAATACCAGAAGGCCTATCCCGGTTCCAAGCAAAACTAATACCGAAAAAGGGAGCATGGTTATTAGGCGCCATAACCCTAAACCGAGCCAAAGAAGCCAGTGCCTGGGATGCAGAAGTTCTGCCCTAAACTTGGTCCCCTTAGAGGCTTTATCAGTCAAGAGGCTAGCCTTTCACCAGATTGTCAATTGCGACCTCTGGATTAACATCGGCTTCATAGTCCACACCAGCAATATTAAAACCAAACAAACCTAAAAACTCCTGCTTGTAACCTTCAAAATCCGTCAAACTATGGAGATTTTCAGTGGATATCTTAGCCCAAGACTCAGCTACCTTATCCTGTATGTTGGGTCGCATTTCAAGCTCATCCATCCTCAGGCGGCCTTCATTATCCAAGCGGGGGTTATCGCAATATAAACCTTCTGTAAATAATCGATAAAGCTGTTCAATACAGCCCTCATGACTACCTTCTGCCTTCATTTCTTTGAACAACATAGCCAAGTAAAGGGGCATAACAGGAATTGCTGAACTTGACTGAGTAACGACGGCTTTGAGTACTGAAACTCTAGCATCACCTCCTGTCTGGGCTAGTTTCTCCCTAATTGAGAGAACTTTTGTGTCTAAATCCTTTTTTGCTTGGCCAATAGTCCCATCCCAGTAAAGATCCCAGGTCATTTTTTCGCCAATGTAGGTAAAAGCAGTAGTTCTTGCACCGTCAGCAAGGACCCCTGCCGCGCCAAGTGCATCCAACCACATCTGCCAGTCTTCTCCCCCCATTACAGCGATAGTATCCTCGACCTCCTTAGTCGTGGCTTTCTCTAAACTAAACTCCTGGATAACCTCTTTGTCGGTGTTAATGCCGAGCATCGTTATATCTTTCCCCACCGGTTTTAATGTTGAGTTAAAAACTTCTCCGGTAACTGGGTGCTGTCGCCGAGGTGCGGCAAGACTATAAATCACAAGATCAACCTGACCCATATCTGATTTTATTGTTTCAATTGCGGTTTTTTTTATGTCATCTGAGAATGCATCACCATTAATACTTTTGGCATAGAGACCATCTTCTTCGGCATATTTATGAAAAGCGGCGCTATTGTACCAACCTGCAGTGCCCGGCTTCCGCTCCGAGCCCGGTTTTTCGAAAAACACACCAAGGGTAGAAGCCCCTGAACCAAAGGCTGCTGTAATTCTAGCGGACAGCCCATAACCCGTTGAACTGCCTATGACTAGCACTCTTTTGGGTGCATCAATACTCTTTTGAGCCCTAATATAATCGATCTGGTCGCGAACATTCTTTTCACAACCAGATGGATGGCTGGTAATACACATGAAGCCGCGAACGCGAGGCTTAATAATCATTCAAATATCTCCGCTGATAGCTAATTTATAGTCTTATCCGATTCTGCCTATGATAACCTAATGGCAGCTCTTCTCGTATTATTAGCACTAAAAAAGTCACAAAAGCATAGCTTTTAACTAATAATTTTATTTGATCATAATTGGATCTGTGGCCGTAAACTTTTAAGATGATCTAACTTTTGTTAGCAATAAAGCTATTATACTTCATCATGGCGAACTAACCCCATATATCCCCTCAGATATTAAAATTATTGGATTAAATGAAATGAAGGATTTGTCTTATCCATTTCTGCGAGATACCTTTTTGCAAGCTCTTGAAGATAGTGGAAGTGTTTCTGCAGAAACCGGCTGGACGCCAATCCATCTCGAACTAAAAGACAAAGAATTAAATTGCTTTATGCCCCTGTATTTAAAAGACCATTCAATGGGTGAATATGTGTTTGATTATGCGTGGGCCAATGCTTACCATCAAAATGGTTTAGATTACTATCCTAAATTAGTCACTGCCATTCCATTTACACCCTCAACTGGAAGTCGCCTACGAAGTAAGCAAGCTGTTACTCAAACGCAATGGGGGCAGCTAGTTGATGAAGTCACTAATATTGCTGAAGAGACCCAAGCATCAAGCTGGCACATTCTTTTCCCCAATGATAGCGAGCTACCCCTACTCCATGATCCCAGACTGTTAAAAAGGTCTGGGGTTCAATATCACTGGTTTAATAAGGGTTATAATTCTTTTGATGACTACCTTTTGGCAATGACTTCTCGCAAACGTAAAATGATTAGAAAGGAGCGTCAGGAAGTTACTAATCAAGGAATTGATATTAGAGTTTTGTGTGGTGACGAAATCACTACCGACTTATGGCAGCTTTTCTATCGACTTTATCAGCGCACCTATGCCAAACGAAATGGAACTCGAGGCTACTTAACGTACGACTTCTTTCAACAGATAGCGATCAAAATGCCCGAGCAGATAGCGATGGCCGTCGCAAATATCGAGTCTGAGCCCATAGCGTGCGCGCTTTACCTTTTTGATAACGATACCCTCTATGGTCGCTACTGGGGGAGCCTTGGAGAATATCCGTACTTACATTTTGAACTCTGCTACTACAGTGGCATTGAGTTTGCTATTAAAATGGAGCTGCAACGATATGATGCCGGAGCTCAAGGGGAGCACAAGTTAGTGAGAGGGTTTGAGCCAATACGAACCTATTCTTTGCACTGGATACGACATCCTGAGTTCAAGGACGCTATCGCTCGTTATCTTGACCAAGAAAACGTTGCTATCCAGCACCATATTGAGCAGGCTTTAGAGATGCTGCCCTTTAAACAAAGCAAGTAGCAAGAGAACCTCTTACCACTCCCCGGTGTTGCTCATGGATGCCCAAGGTTCCGAGGGTTCCAGGGCCTTCCCGGCTTGCAGTAGCTCAATAGAAATACCATCGGGAGATCTAACAAAAGCCATATGCCCATCTCTGGGAGGGCGACTGATAAGAACCCCGTGATCGGCTAATCGAGAACACGCAGCGTAGATATCATTTACACGGAAAGCTAAATGGCCAAAGTTTCTGCCACCCTCATAAGGCTCTGAATCCCAGTTATACGTCAGCTCTAACAATGGCGCGTCTTTTTCCATTGCTGTTTTTGAATCGCCCGGTGCGGCTAAAAAAATTAATGTAAAGCGACCTTTTGCAACCTCATACCGCGAGATTTCAGTCATACCGAGCGCATCGCAATAAAATGCCAAGGAGCTTTCAATATTTGATACACGCACCATGGTGTGCAAAAACTGCATGCTTGCCTCCTCGAGTGTCTTCCAAATTATAAAGCTAAGTGCCTAATGTCACTTAATAACTTAACTATCTGAGTCATAAATCGACCCGCATCACCACCATTAATCAATCGATGATCGTAAGAAAGGGCCAAAGGAAGCATCAAACGTGGCTCAAACTCCTGCCCGCTCCAAACTGGTTTCATTTGAGCTTTAGATACACCAAGAATACCCAATTCAGGCGCGTTAACAATTGGTGTAAATCCATTTCCACCGATAGCACCTAAGCTAGAGAGCGTAAAACAGCCTCCCTGCATATCAGAGGGCGTAAGCTTCCCTTCGCGCGCTTTTTCTGCGAACTGCGCCACTTCCCCGGCGATCTCCCAGATTCCCATAGAGGAGGCGTTACGAATAACCGGCACCACCAATCCACGAGGGGTATCAACAGCCATCCCGATATTACAATATTGCTTTTGAATGTAATTCTCGCCGTCTCCTGCTAGAGATCGATTAAAACTAGAATTATCTTCCAAAGCAGTGGCAATAGCTTTTATAAGAAAGGCTACTGGCGTCACACGAACACCTCGTATCTCGCCTTCAGCTTTAAGTGATTTACGAAAACTATCCATCTCAGTAATATCGGCGTCATCAAACTGAGTCACATGAGGCACATTTAGCCAATTACGCTGCATATTGTTGGCCGTGACCTTCTGAATTTTGGTTAACTTAACCTTTTCAGTGTCACCAAACTGACTGAAGTCGATCTGGGGGATCTCAGGAATACCAACACCAGTATTGTGACCACTCGGAGTACCACCAGACAATGCTCGCTTTACGTAATCATTGACATCATCCTTCAAAATGCGTCCTCGAGGACCACTACCTGGAACGCTAGTCAGATCTACGCCTAATTCTCTAGCCAGCATTCTGACCGCAGGTCCAGCATATATATCGTCCGCACTCTCTGAATCGGCGAGAGATGAATCAACCGGGGAAGAAGATTTAGTGACATCAAACTCAGCCGTCTTCTCTTCTATCTTTGCTACTGGTGCTGCCTTTGGTGCTTCCGGCGCTACAGTAACTTCTGCAGCTGCTTCGACCTCAGCATCTAAAACTTGAGCAGCCTCATTCGACGCTTCTTGGCTTGTATCAGCCTGAACTTTAAGCTCTGCGATGGGGTCACCGACTTTCACCGTGTCACCTTCAGCAACCAAATACTTAACCAACTGACCTTCATAAGGGCTTGGCACATCCATGGTGGCCTTGTCAGACTCCAGAACCAGCAATGAATCCTCCACCCCAATACTGTCGCCCTGGGCTAGACTTAATTCAATCACATCTACAGATTCGGCTCCGCCAAGATCTGGAACTACTATCGTTTCTATTGCCACTAACAAATCCTCATACTAGTAAATTTCATGCTACCTTACTAAAGCCTTGATAAACAAGATTTACATGTAAAGCGGGTTCATTTTCTCTGGGTCAATAGAAAACGATTCAATTGCCTCAGAGACTACAGATTGCTCAATAATCTCTTTATCAGCCAATCCTTTTAGCGCTGCGACGACAATAAAGTAACGATCTACCTCAAAGAAGTGCCGCAACGTCTCGCGACTATCACTGCGTCCAAACCCGTCTGTACCAAGCACATGCAGGGAGCTGGGTAAGTATCGCCGCAGTTGTTCAGCATAGGCTTTCATATAGTCAGTCGCGATAACAATAGGATCTGAAATATCACCCACCTGCTGTTCCACATAGCTGATCTTGGGTGTTTCTGTGGGGTGAAGTAGATTCCAACGATCAACCGCTTGACCTTCTCGAACTAATTCATTGACACTGGTTAGACTCCAAATATCAGTTTCTACTGAGAATTCTTCCTTTAGTATTTGCGAAGCCGCAACAACTTCATTAAGAATAGTCCCTGCACCCATTAAGGTAACCTTCTTTTTAGTCGTCACCTCTTGGCTACGCTTAAGAGGATAAATACCTCGAACAATACCTTCCTCAACACCTGTAGGCATAGCGGGCTGAACATAATTTTCATTCATCGTAGTCAGGTAGTAAAAACAATTTTCTTTGTCCTCAAACATACATTTGAGACCACTTTGAATAATCACAGCTAACTCATAGCTATAGGTAGCATCATAGCTTTTGCAGTTGGGAATGGTATTCGCCAAGATTAGGCTGTGCCCATCTTGATGCTGAAGCCCTTCTCCGTTTAACGTAGTTCGTCCAGCAGTAGCTCCGATTAAAAACCCTCTAGCCTGACAATCTCCTGAAGCCCAAGCAAGATCTCCTATACGTTGAAAGCCGAACATTGAATAAAATATATAAAATGGGATCATTGGGCGAGAACTTGTGCTATAGGCCGTTGCCAACGCTAACCATGCCGACATGGCGCCCGCTTCATTAATACCCTCCTCTAGAATCACACCTTTTTTATCTTCTTTGTAATACATGATCTGCTCTCGATCATGGGGTACATATTTTTGTCCTGCAGAGGTATATATACCTAACTGCCTAAACATACCCTCCATCCCAAACGTACGAGCCTCATCAGGAACAATAGGCACTACGTACTGGCCTATATCTTTATCTTTGATGAGGGTAGACAAGATTCTCACAAAAGCCATGGTCGATGATATTTCCCTCTTGCCACTACTACCCAACTGCTTATCGAAAGCTTTTAGTGCGGGGACAGACATCTCTTCAAAATCAGATTTCCTAGAAGGCAAAGGTCCTCCAAGAGATGCACGTCTTTCCTTCATATAAATCAATTCGGGACTATTTTCCTCTGGACGATAGTACGGTACTGTTTCCAGCTGATCATCTGAAATAGGAATTCCGAAGCGATCCCTAAATATTCGTAGATTTTCAACATCTAATTTTTTAACTGAGTGTGTGTCGTTAGCTGCTTGCCCACCCGCACCAAGACCATAACCTTTCACTGTGTGGGCTAAGATAACCGTGGGATGCCCTTTACTCTCAATTGCCTCAGAGTATGCTGCATAAACCTTATAAGGATCATGACCACCCCTGTTTAACGCCATGATCTGCTCATCAGTCATATCTTTAACCAGCTCTAGTAGCTCAGGATACTTGCCAAAGAAATGCTCTCGAGTGTAGGCACCTCCGTTATATTTGTAATTTTGGAGTTCACCATCACACACTTCATTCATTCTTTGCAGCAGTAAACCACTCTTATCTCTTTCTAAAAGCTGATCCCAATGTCTGCCCCAAATAACCTTGATAACATTCCAGCCCGCTCCCCTAAAGACACCCTCCAATTCTTGGATAATCTTACCATTACCGCGAACTGGTCCATCCAATCGTTGCAAATTACAGTTAATCACGAAAATCAGATTTTCCAAGCCCTCCCTGCCTGCCAAAGAGATAGCACCAAGGGTTTCGGGCTCATCACATTCTCCATCACCTAAAAACGCCCATACTTTTCGATTGCCTCGTGCAACTAGATCCCGAGCTGATAAGTAACGCATTACATGAGCCTGGTAAATAGCCTGAATAGGACCAAGCCCCATTGACACAGTAGGGAACTGCCAATAGTCAGGCATTAACCAAGGATGGGGATAAGAGGATAGTCCTGTTCCATCCACTTCGCGACGAAACTTATCAAGCTGCTCAACACTCAGACGACCTTCTAGAAATGATCGAGCGTACATTCCAGGGGAACTATGCCCCTGAAAAAAAACAAGATCTCCAGGCATATCATCGGAGGACCCACGGAAAAAATAATTAAATCCGACATCGTAAAGGGTTGCTGCAGATGAAAAACTCGCTATGTGGCCACCAATTCCATCACTTTGAGCATTAGCTCTCATCACCATGGCCAATGCGTTCCATCTTACAAGAGACCGAATACGGCGTTCCATAAAGAGATCGCCGGGCATCTTTTTCTCTCGAACTACTGGAATCGTATTACAAAAATGAGTCGTCACTGACTGAGGAAGGTCTATTCCATTTTCTGTGGCACGAGCATTCAGCTGCGCTAGAATATAACTGGCTCGCTCATCGCCCTGTGACCGGCAAATCGAATCGAGCGCTTCTAGCCATTCGCGCGTTTCAGTTGGATCTAAATCATCCATTTATACCACCCTTTTTGTTAATTTATATTTTACGAAGAAGAGCCACTTAATGAGATATCAGGCTATTTTGTATGTCTCTAAAATAATATAGACTCGCAATGTAGTATAACTACAAAATTGTCTAAATTAAAGCTGTTTTAATTCTAACCCTCTCTAGATTAAAAAGCTTTAAACTTATTTATCGCATTGATTTATATCGATATTTGTATATTTTGAATTAAATAGTTTAACTACAGATTATACTGAATTCATTCAACAAAGATGATGAATACATAGCTTTGACTGCACATTAAGCGTTTTAAATGAGATTAAATATTGGGCCATACTAACCGCACAAGAAAAGAAACACTTAGAAGAATTCTTAACCCTAAGCTGAATCAGAAATCGATGTGTCAGGCCACGCATTAAAAATAGCCTTGACCAATGTTGCTAGAGGAATGGCAAAAAATACCCCCCAAAAACCCCATAAGCCACCAAAGAGGAGCACTGCCACTATAATCGCAACTGGATGAAGATTAACGACCTCAGAAAATAACAAAGGAACCAAGACGTTGCCATCTAAGAATTGGATAACCCCATAACTAACAAACAGCCACAAAAATTCCGACGAAAACCCCCACTGCATATAGCCCACCAAAAGAACAGGGAAAGTCACCACTGTAGCTCCAATATAAGGAATCAGAACCGAGAGGCCCACCAACAAGGCCAAGAGAGCAGCGTAATTAAGACCTAGAATCAAAAAAATGATGTACGACAAGGAACCAACAATCAGTATTTCAATAGCCTTACCCCGAATATAATTAGCAAACTGAATATTCATCTCTGACCATATCGCAGTCATTACAGAGCGTTTTTCAGGCAGCATTCCGGCGATAAAGGCTAACAATTTTTCTCTATCGCTCAGCATAAAGAAAACCAAAACAGGCACTAACAACAGGTAAAGTGCCACTGCGAACAAGCTAGGAAAACTGCTCAAGGAGAAACTCAGTATTTGTTCAGCAACGTTCGCCACCTCTTGAGATAGTCGTACCCAGATCAAATCAAATTGGTCAGCAGTAATATAGTCAGCGTAACGCTCGGGCAAGTCAATCAAGAAGTCGCGAGAACGGCCTATCATACTTGGCACTTCCCCTAACAAAAGTGACATCTGTCGTCCTACGATAGGCACGATGCCAATAACAATCGCAACTAGTCCACATAAAAACAAAATATATGAAGTCAAGACTGACACTCGCCTTGACACTCCGGCACGACTTAAGCCATTGACAACCCCTTGCAGTAAAAAAGCGATGATCATAGAGGCAAAAACAGGCCCAAGAAATTCACCTACGGTCGCGAGCATCGCTATAAATACAATCATTATGACACCGAGAAACACAGTCTCCTCGTTACCAAGGTACCTACCTAACCACTTACTCAGGATTTGCTTCATTGTTCCAACTCGCCTTTAAGGTGATTGAATTCACTTACCAATTGCTACATTTTCATATTTCACTATAGAACATGAAACTAGCTAAACTTTCAACTGTCGAACTCTTATAAATTATCCGTTACAGTAGGTAGAATGATTTTTTATACCACTTTACATTTTGGACACTGATATTAACCGACCAGCCACCTCAGTCACACAATATTTCAAGCCCCTATGGCTAAAGAGCATTCTTCTGTGCTCTATTTGTCTGGTGATGCCAGCTTTTCACACTACAAGCGACGAAATTAAGCTTCCTGTCCTTGGAGATAGTCTCTCTGGAATAGTGTCGAAGCAGAAAGAATTCCAGATTGGTCGAACATGGCTCAAAGTATTTAGAAGTCGAGTTCGTGAATTCGATGACCCATTAATGCAGCAGTACCTAGAGAACCTCATTTACAATCTTGCAACCTACAGCGAACTTGAAAATCCCAATATTGAATTAGTAATAGTGAACAATCCGACTATGAACGCATTCGCTGTCCCTGGGGGAGTTGTTGGTATTCACACCGGACTTTTCTCATATGCCGAAAACGAAGATCAGATGGTTTCTGTGCTAGCTCACGAGTTGGCTCATTTAAGCCAGCGTCACTTTGCTCGAGGGCTTGAATCTCGTCAAAACTCTTCTGCAGCCACACTGGCAGGTCTGCTCACTGGACTAGTTCTAGCTGCGACGGTTGGCGGTGACGCAGGAATGGCTGCCATGACTGCAACCCAAGCCATGACACTTGAGAATCAACTTAGATACAGTCGATCTAACGAAAAAGAAGCTGATCGCTTCGGGCTGAGAACTATGGAGAAGGCCGGACGAGATCCTGGAGCGGTTGGAGATATGTTTGAAACAATGCTCAAGCGTCTTCGTTATTCTGGTGATCGACCCCCAGAGTTTCTGCTGACACACCCTGTAACGGAAAAACGAATCTCAGATGCGAAAGCTCGCACATTGAGCAACTCCATGCGTCACTATCCTGATCATCCGGATTATTATCTGATGAAAGCGCGGGCCGAAGTTGCTATGGCAAAAACTCCATCTGACAGCATAAAACGATTTCAAAAAATGCTAGACGATAATACTCAACAAGAGGCTGCGGCATATTATGGTTTAGCTCTAGTCTACATTCAGACGGGAAAATTTAGTGAAGCCCAAGAAATTCTGGCCAGGCTCGTAAAAGAAAACCCATACCAACCTGCCTTTCACTACAGCAACATAGAATTAAGTATCGCAGAGCAAGATTATAAATCAGGACTGAAAAAGCTCGAAGCACAGTTAAATAGGAACCCGGGCAACTACCCTCTACTTTCCTTAAAGGCTGAAGCGCTATGGTTAGACCATCAGTATGAGGAAGCCGGCGAAATTCTAACTATCCTTGCTAGAGACCGAAACCAAGATCCAATGGTTTGGTACAGATTAGCCGAAGTTAGAGGGCTGGCTGGGAACATCTCTGGCGTTCATCAAGCAAGAGCTGAGTATTTTATTCTTGTGGGGGCTTTTTCATTGGCACGAGAGCAGCTCGGGCTTGCTCAAAAACTTACCATGAGTGACTTTAAACAGTCCGCAATAATCAGGCAGCGTCTGAGAGATGTCGTCTCAATGGAAGAGCGAGCAGAAAAACTCTAGGAGAGGTGTTCAGCCTTAAAACTCATCATTCGATCTAATGATTGGATCGCTTGTTCTGCTATTTTAGGATCAACAAAAATTTCATTAGTGCCATTCTCAATACATGACAGCAAGTTGCCTAAGCCGTTCATTCCCATCCAAGGACAGCTCGCGCAACTCCTGCAAGTCGCTCCACTGCCCCCAGTAGGCGCCACTAAAAGCTCCTTATCTGGGACAGCTTGTTGCATCTTATAAAAAATACCTTGATCTGTCGCCACTATCATTTTTTGATTTGGCAACTTCATAGCCGCGTCAATCAACTGGGAAGTTGAGCCCACTACATCGGCTAATCTGATCACAGAATCTGGTGACTCTGGATGAACCAATACTGCGGCTTCAGGATAAATGTTTTTTAAATCGACAATCCCTTTTGCCTTAAACTCCTCGTGAACTATGCAACTTCCATCCCACAAAAGCATGTCTGCCCCGGTTTGCTTCTGGACATAATTTCCTAAGTATTTGTCGGGAGCCCAGAGTATCCTCTCCCCCTGACTGTCTAGGTAATCGATAACCTCTAAAGCGATACTTGAGGTCACCACCCAGTCTGCCCGTGCTTTAACTGCCGCTGAAGTATTAGCATAAACCACCACTGTTCGATCAGGGTGTTGATCGCAAAACATAGAAAACTGATCTGCTGGACAGCCAACATCAAGCGAACAGGTAGCTTCTAGAGTCGGCATTAGCACACGCTTGTGGGGGGTTAATATCTTAGCCGTCTCCCCCATGAATTTAACCCCGGCAACGATAAGCGTCTCGGCATTGTGGTTGTTACCGAATCGAGCCATTTCCAGAGAATCTGATACTACTCCCCCAGTTTCCTCCGCAAGTTCCTGAATCATAGGATCTGTATAATAATGAGCGATTAAAACGGCACCCTTTGCTTTAAGTTGAGCTTTTATCTCAGCTTTCAGTACATTCAAATCACTTGCGTCTGACGAATTGGCCGATGGAGAACGGCTTAGGTAGTCCTCAACAATCAGTCGCTGCTCTTCGACCAATTTACTAGCTGTATGTTGTTGTGCGCTCATTAAGCATCAACCTCAATCACAATAATTAAAACCGCGACAACCAATATACCACGGCTGTGACCACCACAACTAAAACGACAACTGCGGCTGCCGCATCCACTGCAGAGTCATCATTTTTTTTAGATACATTTTCTTCATTCATAGCGTTCAACCTAAGCGTAAATTTTAGGCCGGCATTTTAACAACCTCTAGGGAAAGTGTCTTACTTTTGTTTTAGTTTAATCCCAAAATTTGACAAAAAAGGCATGATTTTGGCCTGTAGCTTGCTTTGACTCAATTGCGCTGGATGCAAGACTATTGGGAATTAGCTAAACTACACTAGGACAAGTCAAAACTAGAGGGAACTATCTCGGAGCCTGATATATGCATGGTGATTTACTGCAGTTATTCTTTTTCATTTTCAGTGGCGGAGCGATCATTGCTTCTCTGGCATTACTGGGAAGACAGCCGCTCTTAGTTTCCTATATTTTATTGGGTGCAATTTTAGGCCCATTTGGTTTGGCCCTTGTTACAGATGTCGACCTAATTAGCCAGATTGGCAGTATTGGAATTATCTTTTTATTGTTTCTTCTCGGGTTAGACATGCAACCCCAAGCATTGTGGAAAGTACTTCGACAGGTCACTCATATCACACTGATTAGCTCGGCACTGTTTGCGATTGTTGGATACAGCATCGCCAGTCTATTTGGTTATTCTGTAGTTGAGAGTATCATCATCGGAATAGCCATGATGTTTTCAAGCACTATTATTGGAATCAAGCTGCTACCAACGACTGCCCTTCACCATAAGCATTCAGGTGAACTTATGGTTGGCATGTTACTGATGCAGGACTTTTTAGCGATACTTGCCCTGCTGTTTATCATATCGGGTGATATTAGTGGTCAAAACCTTATTCCATTAGGCAAAACCTTGCTGGCCCTACCCCTATTAACGCTCACTTGCTTTTTCGTCGTTAAAGGTATTTTATTGCCACTATTTTCTCGCTTCGATCGCATAAGTGAGTATATATTCCTACTCGCAATTGGCTGGTGTTTGGGTATTTCTGAACTAGCGCACTACCTCGGTTTGTCTCGGGAAATCGGCGCGTTTATCGCAGGAATTGCAATGGCTACAAGTCCTATCGCTCAATTTATTTCCCTAAATCTAAAATCGTTGCGTGATTTCTTTCTAATTTTGTTCTTTTTCTCTTTAGGAAGCGGCTTTGATCTATCACTCATTCCTTTGATTGCATTACCTGCCGTGATATTGGCCACTTTAATGCTATCCATTAAGCCTTGGACATACCACCGACTGCTTCGCTCTCAGAGTGAAAGTGAAAAGCTAGCCTGGGATATTGGCTTTCGACTGGGTCAAAACAGCGAATTTTCATTAATGATTGCTTATTTGGCGTTTAGCACAGGCCTGATAGGGACCCACGCATCACACTTAATTCAAGCGACAGCGATTATCACTTTTCTTGTCTCAAGTTACATTGTGGTTTTTAATTTCCCTAGCCCTATCGCCATTAGTGACAAACTTCGCCGGGACTAATAAATCCCTATCGAGCTAGAGATGCTTGTCTGAGCCTTGAGTTAACCGAGCCCACCATCTAACAAGAAGCCGATCAGCGCTCTCCTCGGCGGCTATTCCCAAACGTTCGTGCAACTTTTTCTTAAATACGTAGCTAATTTCGAACACATCAGCTTCCTCTATCCGGGACACTAAATACTCATCACTGGTTTGTATGTCATCAATGAGCGCCATATCCTGAGCTCTTGCTCCATACCAAATTTCACCGGTCGCAATCTTGTCAATATCAACCTGAGGACGGCGGGTCGACACGTAGTCTTTAAATAGCTGATGAGTTTCTTCTAATTCTTCTACAAATTTCTCACGGCCTTTGTCAGTATTTTCGCCAAACATAGTTAATGTGCGCTTATGTTCGCCCGCGGTCAGCAATTCAAAATCTACATCATGTTTCTTTAACACTTTATTGAAGTTTGGCATCTGTGCAACTACACCTATTGAGCCAATGATGGCAAAAGGAGCAGCGAGTATCTTATCTGCTACACAAGCCATCATGTAACCACCACTCGCCGCGACCTTATCAACGCAGACAGTCAGCGGAATATTCTTTTTACGCAGACGATCAAGTTGACTACTCGCAAGACCATAACTGTGAACCATACCTCCAGCACTCTCCAATCTAAGGAGGACTTCATCCTTTGGTGTAGCCTGAGTTAATACAGCAGTGACTTCTTCGCGCAAGTGTCCCACAGCACTCGCACTTATATTCCCGTCAAAACTAAGCACATAGACCTTGCTTTTTGCTTCATTGGCCACTTCTGAGTTTTTCTTTAATGCTTTCTTTTCATTCGATAGTTGTTTTTTCTTGGCTTTGTGGAGTTTCTTTTCTTCTGCTTTTTGTAAGGACTCATCTACAGTAGCTAGCAGCATAGTTTCCTTTAACTGTTCAAACTGTTGATTCAATGGGGTTATCTCTAAATGCCCTCTTTCAGGACTCTGTTTGTTTTTCTGACTAGCGCTAAAAATGACGCTGACAACAATGACAAAGGCAACTACACCAGTGGCAACTTTTGCAAAAAACAAACCGTATTCGAATAGAAACTCCACTTAAAACTCCCAAATAATAATTTAAATTAATTAGATCTCATGACGTGGTCACCGCTCAACCATATATCTCAACCGCCTCGTCAACAAACTGTTTAATTAGACGGCCTGCCATTATAGTCGGTGGCGCCAAAATTGACGGCAAGTTATCGTACCTAAACCAATCTGCTTCAGCTATTTCTATGCCATCGACATTGATGGTGTCGCTTTTAGCTTCAGCAATATAACCTAACATCAATTGACCTGGATAGGGCCATGCCTGACTTCCAATATAGCGAAGATTATCAATCTCCACGCCGACCTCCTCGAAAACCTCTCTGTGCAATGCTTGTTCTGCACTTTCTCCGGCTTCAATAAACCCCGCAAGAGTACTAAGCCTGCCTTCAGGCCAATTCGCATGCCGGGCCAAAAGACATTTGTCGCCAAGGGTCACAGCCACGATCACACAAGGAGAAATCCTAGGATAATGATTTAAATTACAGGTATCACATATTAATGAATGCTCGGTTAGTGATATTTTATTTGGGGAGCCACATTTACCGCAAAACTGATGCTTTCTTTCCCAATCAAGTAGTTGAATCGCTCTACTAGCAAGAGAGAATTCCGCTTCATTAGAATGAGCGAGCAGCGACCGTAATTCTGATCGAAAAAATCCTTCACAGGCCGTCGCTTCAGGAAGTAAGTCCCACACCTCGCAATCACCCCCATGCCACTGTCCGATAAAGAGGCGCCGTACGCAGAAAAAGCTAAGTACATCTGCTTCATCTAAGGAGACAGCAAGTCGAGGATCAGAGTCATCGCCAGAAAATAATAGAATCTCACTACCCACAACGGCTATGACCCACTTTGTCTCAGTATTATTTTTTGTTGAGCCTGCGTAAAACCCACCCAAGCTTGAGGGTACTAACAAAATGATGATTCCTTTAAGGGTTGTGTATTGAACTATGACCGCTTGCAATATTTAGGGTGTAAAGCTATGGTTTCGCGCGACCCAGTAGTTTTATCAGAGTCTACCATGAAAGATGATAAAGTTTTATCTATTCAGTAGCGGATAAATAGTAAAGCGTCGTACAATACAACTGCTGATAATTTGAAATGTGTTAAGGAGATGGTTAATGGAAACAACGCTTACCCAAGCTTTTAAAGAGAATTTTTTAGGTGACTCGCCTGATTGGTACAAATCATCCATCATCGCTTTTTTAGTCATTAATCCAATACTACTATTTTCGTTGGGTCCTGTAGTTGCTGGCTGGGCGTTAATTGCTGAGTTTATCTTTACCCTAGCAATGGCTTTGAAATGTTACCCTCTCCAACCCGGTGGACTTTTGGCAATTGAAGCTATTGTGTTAGGCATGGCGAGTCCAGATGCAGTCTATCTCGAAGTGACTGCAAACCTTCAAGTTATTCTACTGTTGATGTTTATGGTTGCTGGCATCTATTTTATGCGGGATATGTTGCTATTTGTGTTTACCAAAATCCTTCTCAGTGTTAAGTCTAAAACAACCTTGTCTTTCATGTTTTGTTTTTCAGGGGCATTTCTATCTGCCTTCCTCGATGCTCTAACCGTAACTGCTGTTTTAATCACTATTTCTGTTGGGTTTTATTCTGTTTATCACAAGATTGCCTCTGGAAAAACTCTGGCCGATGAAGGTCATGACCACACTAATGACTCAACACTGCTGTCTGAGCATGAAGCTAACTTAGAAGACTTTAAGGCATTCTTGCGTAGTTTAATTATGCATGGGGCTGTAGGTACCGCTCTAGGAGGCGTATGTACCACAGTAGGTGAGCCACAAAACCTGTTGATCGCCGAACGCGCAGGCTGGGAATTTATAGAATTTTTTGTCCGCATGTCTCCAGTCACTATGCCAGTTCTTGTATGCGGTCTAGCGACTTGTATTCTTTTGGAGAAAACCAAGATTTTAGGATACGGTGCTCAATTACCAGAACAGGTTCGCCAAGTGCTTCAAGCATCCAGTGACCATGAATCCGCAAAACGAACACAGCATGACAATGCGTCTCTTATCGTACAGTTTATCGTAGCGGTGATACTTGTATTAGGACTTGCGTTTCACTGGGCCGCGGTAGGGCTTATCGGTCTCATGGTAATCATCCTATTAACAGCCTACAACGGTGTGATTGATGAACATCGCATCGGTCACGCCTTTGAAGAAGCCCTTCCATTTACCGCATTGCTCGTTGTCTTTTTTGCCATCGTTGCAGTAATTCATGAGCAGCATCTTTTTTCTCCTGTGATTGCCTGGGTTCTTGCGGAAGATCCTGCGATCCAACCAGGTATGTTCTTCCTTGCAAATGGAGTTTTGTCCGCAATCAGCGACAATGTGTTTGTGGCTACAGTTTATATTAACGAAGTTAGAGCGGTATTAGATGCTGGGGATATTACTCGTGATCATTTTGACAAGCTTGTGGTAGCGATTAATACTGGAACAAACCTACCCAGTGTTGCAACACCAAATGGACAAGCTGCCTTCCTGTTCTTGTTGACCTCAGCGCTAGCGCCACTTATCCGCTTATCTTATATGCGCATGGTAATAATGGCCCTTCCCTATACTGCGGTGCTGACCACTGTTGGTTTACTCTGCGTTTTGTATAGACTGTAATTTAGCGGTTTATCGAGAAGGCCAGCATAGGCGTGCTGGCCTTTTTGGTTAAGGCACAAAACTTAAGATATAGCTAATTCTTCTGCTTTCAAATCTTTCCTTAGAACTTTTCCCACATTGGTCATGGGTAACTCAGCACGAAACTCAACTAGCTTAGGCACCTTGTAACCAGCCATATTCGCTTTGCAATATTCAATAACTGCTGACTTTGTAAGTGACGAGTCTGCTTTTACAACAAACATTTTTACCACTTCTCCAGCCTTGGGGTCAGGCACGCCAATGGCTGCGCACTGCGCCACCTGCGGATGCGTAGTCAAAGCTTGCTCTAACTCATTGGGGTAAACGTTAAAGCCTGAAACAATAATCATATCCTTTAATCGATCAACAATGGTTATATAACCTTCTTCATCAACCGTAACTATATCTCCGGTGTGGAGCCATTCATCAATGATAACTTCGGCAGTCTGCTCAGGTTGCTTCCAGTATCCAGCCATCACCTGAGCACCCTTGATACAAAGTTCACCAACCGCTCCAACAAGCTGTTCAACTCCCTGCTCATCAATTACTTTAATTTCTGTGCCAGATATCGGAATTCCAGCGGTCCCTATTTTTTCAAAACCCGAGGGGTTCATGGAAATAACTGGAGAAGATTCTGTCATGCCATAACCTTCACTAATCACGCAACCAGTCGTCTTCTGCCAGTCTTCAGCAACTGAGGTCATTAATGCCATGCCACCGGACAAAGTCATCTTTAATCCTGAAAAGTCCAAACGTTTAAAGTCTTTATCTTGCAATAAAGCGACGAACAAGGAATTCAGTCCGCAAAAAATATCGAATTTAAACTTCCTTATCGCTTTAACAAACAGAGGAATATTACGAGGATCAGGGATCAAAATAGAGTGCCCGCGAATAGCCGGAAGCATTCCGAAACAAAGTGAATATGCGTAAATATGATAGAGCGGCAAGGGGGCTATGGAAGTACTGTACTTAAGAGAATCTTCACCTACGGAAATAACCTCTAAAGCCTGAGCGATATTAGAGAGCAAGCTTGTTTGGGTTAATTTAACACCTTTAGACGCCCCGGTAGTTCCCCCAGTATATTGAAGAGCACATATGTCATCTAGGGAGGAAATGTATGGAGTGTAACTCGTTCCCACTGCCAACAGGTCTTTAAACGGAATGACGCTATTACCTTTGATCGATGGCCTTTTCCCTAAAAGTCTCATTAAAATTGCAAGACTCTCTTGCTTAGGTGAAGCCAACAGATCTATCGGCCTTGTCACGATAACATGTTCAATACTCGTCTGAGGCAAGGCCTCTGCCAGAGTAGAATAAAACTGATCTAGAGCAACAACAACCTTAATACCGGAATCATTAAACTGATGCACCAGCTCTCGAACGGTATACATTGGATTTGTATTGACCACAACCAACCCAAGCTTCATTGCAGCAATGACAACAATCGGATACTGAATCAGATTAGGCAACTGGACCGCAATCCGATCTCCGCTCTTTAACTTAAGCGTTTTTTGAAAATAACTAGCGACTCTTCGGGATAACTGGTCGACTTCACCATAACTTAGAGTTTGCCCAAGACACGTAAAGGCAGGGTGCGAGGGAGAATCCGATACTGCATTAGTCCATATCTGAAGAATTGATTTAGCCGGCAATGGCGGCTGCTCAAGAGCTATACCCACCCTCTTTTGAGCTTTGGTGACCGCCTCTGCTATAAACATATCATTCTTCTTTTTAGTTACACTTTTTTAACTCGAGGAACAACTACTGGAGCCTGTTAATCTATCGAGACAAAAGAGTCATTCCCTTCTCTAGCCCACCCAATGTCAATGGAAACATCTTATCTTCGGTTAAGTCTTTGAGCATAGTGATAGACGGAGTGTAATCCCAATATTTCTCTTGCACAGGATTTAACCATACCAATTTGTCATAAGTTTCAGCCATACGCTGCATCCATACAGCACCAGATTCTTCATTATTATACTCTACACTTCCACCCGGGCTTGTGACCTCATAGGGTGCCATAGACGCGTCTCCTACAAATATCACCTTATAATCCGATGAATACTTGTGGATCAAATCATGGGTCGCGATCTGCTCTTCTCTTCGTCTGTGGTTATCTTTCCAAACGTAATCATATAGGCAATTATGAAAGTAAAAGTACTCTAGGTGTTTGAACTCTGTCTTAGCGGCTGAGAACAATTCCTCACAGAGTTTCACGTAGGGGTCCATTGAACCACCTACATCAAAGAAAATGAGCACTTTGACGGCATTATGCCGCTCTGGAACCATCTTAATATCAAGCAAACCAGCATTTCTGGCTGTGCTGCGAATAGTATCATCAAGATCCAATTGGTCAGCAGAACCCTCGCGAGCAAATTTTCGTAATCGGCGCAGAGCGACCTTGATATTTCGAGTGCCAATTTGAACTGAATCATCTAGATCTTGGTACTGCCTTTCATCCCAAACCTTTACTGCAGTGCCCTTCCCCCCGGGGCCACCAATTCGAATACCTTCAGGGTTATAACCACCATGACCAAACGGTGACGTACCATTGGTGCCCACCCATTTATTGCCACCCTCATGTCTTTCCTTTTGCTCTTCAAGTCGCTTTTTAAATTCTTCAATTAACTTTTCAAGACCGCCAAGACTCTCTACCTTAGCTTTTTCCTCATCGGTGAAATGCTTTTCAAATTCTTTGCGCAACCAATCTTCAGGAAGTAATGCTTCGACAATACCGTCAATATTTTCTAAATTTTTGAAATATGCTCCAAAAGCTCGATCAAAGCGATCATAGTATTTTTCATCTTTAACTAAGCAAGTGCGCGCCAAAAGGTAGAAATCATCTACCGAGCCAAAGGCAAGGTTCTGCTCCATAGCGCTCAATAGATCAAGAAGCTCCTTAATTGAAACAGGAACTCTGGCCTTTTTAAGTGTATTGAAAAAATTAATTAACATAAATTTAGCAATTTAATTTGAGGTTATCGCGCTTCGCGACGTGTCATAAATGCCAACCGCTCTAATAGATGAACATCTTGTTCATTTTTCAAAAGTGCTCCATACAACGGCGGTATAGCTTTAGTTGGATCACGATTAGTCAAAATATCCTCTGGAATATCATCCGACATAATGAGCTTTAGCCAATCAACCAATTCAGAAGTTGATGGCTTTTTCTTTAAACCTGGGATCTTTCTTACATCAAAAAATATGTCCATGGCGTCATCAACCAACTGCTTTTTAATCTTTGGAAAGTGAACATCCACAATCCGCTGCATTGTCATGCGATCAGGGAAATTAATAAAGTGGAAGAAACAGCGGCGCAGAAAAGCATCTGGTAACTCTTTTTCGTTATTACTCGTGATAATAACGATTGGTCGCTGCACTGCTTTAATGGTTTCGCCAGTCTCATAGACGTGAAACTCCATGCGATCAAGTTCAAGTAGCAAATCATTAGGAAACTCAATATCAGCTTTATCAATCTCATCAATTAGAAGAACAACCTGCTCATCCGCTGTAAAGGCTTCCCAGAGTTTACCTTTGTCAATATAGTTGCGGATGTCTTGGACCTTATCACTACCTAGCTGAGAGTCTCTCAATCTTGATACTGCGTCATACTCATAAAGCCCCTGCTGAGCCTTAGTAGTCGATTTGATATGCCACGCTAAAAGGGGTTTACCTAATGCTTTAGCAACCTCTTCAGCAAGCATGGTTTTTCCTGTTCCAGGCTCTCCTTTGATAAGGAGAGGTCGTTGCAGCGTAACTGCTGCATTAACGGCAATCTGTAACTCTTCTGTCGCTACGTAATTATTAGTACCAGTAAATTTCATCGCATTTATTCCACGGTTTAAGAGTAATTTAGTTCTACGGCGGCTAGTTTAATCTATTCTGATTACTATTTTGAATCTAAATTAACTGATTGGAGCGTCTTACTTGAGAAAACTGACACTAAATATGACCAAACAGTACTTATGAACAAAAATGCTAAAATATTACTGAAGTAGCAAGCTTCAGGGCTTTGATCACAATTTATGGAGAAAACTATGAAAACCAAGCGACTGAAACCCCTTATATTAGTAATTGCCCTATATCTAATTCCAATTGGCATGGTCTCAACAACATTAACAACCTCTGTTTTTGCTAACGAAACAAGTTTGAGTGAAGAGCAAGTTTCAAATACGCAAGCAACCATACCTCAAGATGTAGAGGAAGATAAAACATGGGAAGAAACTCACAACCATGGAAGCAATGATAAAAATACCACAATAAGATTTAAACTAGGGGAAGATGAAGGAACATTAGAGGAGCATGTCTTTATTTCGATAGACGGAGAAGAGAAAGACATCACTGCTATCAGCACAATGATTAGTAAACTCATTGAAACTGAATGGGATGACCTAGACGAGGCAGAAAAAGAGGAGATTCTCGAGACTATAAAAGAAATCGAATCGGGAATCGAAGTCGATATCGACACAAATACCAGCGCAACTGAGGCAGTAATTGCCATTGTTGCCATTATGTTTACCCTAGGATCCCCAATTCTAATTATTGGAACAATCCTTTACTATAAGCACCGAAAACGTCGTCAGCGCAATGCCTTAATTGAAAAGTTCCTTGACTCAGGGCAAGAGGTACCTGCAGAGTTAATGGAGTCAGGAGATCTTGCTGACAACTCTAGCAACACCCTTAGTCGCGGAATTAGGTTGACAGCGATAGGACTGGGCCTGTTTGTCTTTTTAGGCTCAATGATCGGCTGGAATATAGCAACTGTAGCACTTATTCCTTTATGTATCGGCATTGCTAGAATAATTATTTGGAAATTATCAGATAAAACTTCTACAGGTAATGAGTAAACGAGATGATATCAGCCACGGATCAGGCTCTCATCAAAAGAGTTCAGACACTTCAGTGTCAGGACTCTTTTAGCGTTCTTGTAGAGAGACATCAATCTGACCTGCGATATTCTCTTCGTCAAATGACGAATTGGGACGAAGGGTTGGCGGATGATTTGTCTCAAGAAACATTTTTAAAAGCCTATCAATCAATTAAAAATTTTAGAGGTAGTGCTAAATTCAGTAGCTGGTTATATCGAATTGCCTACAATCTGATGATTAGCCATTTTAGGGTGGCTAGAAATCGCGAAGAGACCGGCGTAGAGGTGTTAACGGATATACCGGCCTCGCAGATGCGGACAGAGACCAGCCAGCAGGACCTTCACCGAGACTTAGCTAGAGCAATGAAGGTACTGCCTGCAACACAGAGAATGGCGCTGCACCTAAATCTCCATCGGGAGTTAACACATAGCGAGATATCAGATATCATGGAAATCCCGTTGGGCACCGTCAAAACAGCAATTAATCGAGGAAAGATAACCTTGCGCCAAAATCTTGCAGGTTGGAATTCTGAGGAGATAAGATGAGTAAACCAATAAATTTAGATGCTCTTTTTAAGCAAGCTAGACAAAAAGAACCCTATTACGGCGGGAAAGACTTTGTCAGTCGCGTAGCAGTTGATATAGGTCGGCAGAAAAAACTATCTAAAACTAAGGAGGCTATTATTATTGGAAGTGCCGCTGTTATTGGTGCAACCATTACCTATGCTTACTTTCCGCTTGAGATGATCATGCAACAAGTCCCGACGTCTTTTGTCATTAATCCGATGACTGTACTCATGGCTGCTGGGATCACGAGTATTAGCTGCGGGTTTGCTTACTGGTTGGCAGAGGACAAGAGCCTTTAACGAAAGGTCGATAATCGTGGTAACGATTAAGGCTCGGCCTTTAATGCCTTAGGTTTTTTTACTTTCCACACAAGCAGCCTAAGCAGTAAATAACCGGCTAATCCCAATACCATTAATGCAACGATAGGTGCAGCACCCCGCTGAAACCCTGTATCGGGGTTCGATACGAAGCCTTCATAGAAACTCACAAAAAAAGCAGGGGCCAGCCTGGGGTCATCAGTGTAAGCCGCTACTGGCGTGAGAAGAAATATAGCGGCCAATATAATAAGGATGTGCCTGACCCAAGAGAATCGAAGATTTCTCATAAGGTACCAACTCACAAATAATAGGCATAGCGCACCAGTTATATATGCTGTCCAGCCCCAAAAATAGTCCTCTGCACTGTACATAATCAATCAACCCACTGAATAATATGCTCTTGAATATCTTCTTGTCTCACATCAAGCTCTGATACTACCCATCCCCGCAAAGAAGCGCCATAGCTATGATGAGATTCTGGATCGCCCGTCACTAGATGGTGCCAGTCAGGCAACGGCTTTTTCTCAGAGATCAATCTATAAGAACAGGTTTCAGGTAACCACCCCAAGGTATGTATGTTGTCTTTATCTAGAGTAATACAATCATCAACAATCGAATGGCGTTGCTCATAATTGCGACATCGACATGAATCCACATCCAACAACTCACAGGCAACATTAGTATGCTCTATCTCACCCGTTTCATAGTCTTCAAGCTTCACCAAGCAACACTTAGCGCAACCATCACAAAGGGATTCCCACTCAGAGCTAGTCATTGCCTGAAGAGTCTTAGTCTGCCAGAACTTATCCACCTAAAAACCTCTTGGTAGTTTGCTATTTTCCGCCAACGTATCATCTAAAGGATACACCGTTGGAGGCATTTGCAAAAAGAATCCCGTACCAGCAATATCTTGTAGTACCTTCTTAGCATCTGAGCGAGCAAGCGTCTTATCTTCAGTCAATAAAAGAGTAGTTACCAATTTAAGTTCACCAAACTTTACCAACAGATCCTCAGGCACCTTACTTAGGCCCTCATTGTGATCAACAAAGATATACATCTCAGCTTTACGGCTACCTTTGTAAATATCGCATAGTAACTTGGTTCTTTGCATGCTCATTGATAATCTTCACTCTCAAGTATTTTTTCTAATGCAGGCCTAACGTGGGGTGCCCTCCAACCTTGAGTAAATCGCACAGGCCATTGACAGTCGTTATCAATAGCACTGCGTAAAATAGCCTCTAACTCTTTTTTATTGGCCAAATACTCTTGGGGGATACTTAATTCTTCAGCCATATCACCTAAACAATTTCTCATGACCTTCAACACACTAGCATTAGCTTTATTTAGTGGCTCAGGCAGCGGTCTTACCATTTCATCTGCCCCTGCCATCTGAATTTCACTCAATAATTCCAAACCATACCGCTTTATCTGTCCAGGATGTAAATCATTAATCCCATTAAAGTTAGCGAGTGTCGTTGGCATTCGTCGAGCTAACTCTAATAAAACACCATCTTTAACCACATGACCTCTTGGTTTGTCTCTCTGCCGCGCCTTCATCTCACGCCAATTGCAAAGACGTTTTAATACACGTAGAGATTTTTCGCCAAGCTTCCAGGCTCCTTTGACTCTGGCATAGTATTCATCAGTATTTTTTCGACTAGAAACCATCTCATGCAAGGCTATGGTCTCTTCGTCAAACCAATCACTGCGATTTTGCTCTTCTAATTCTTTAACAAGCAATGAGTGCATTTTGTGTAAATAAAAAACATCGTCTGCTGCGTATTCCTTTTGTTTGTCAGTCAATGGCCTAGCGAGCCAATCAGACCGAGTCTCCTGTTTGCCAAGCTCCACATCAAACATTTGCGCAACTAGTCGAGCATATCCCATAGAATAGCCAATATTGGTTATTCCAGCTGCAATCTGCGTATCAAAAATTGTTTTAAGCTTAATATTAAGTGCATATTCGAGGACCTCCAGATCCTCAGCACATGCATGAAATATGAGCTGTCTATGAGGCGCCTCCAACAATTCTTTAAGATTTTCAAAAGTCTGGAATGCCAGTACATCAACAAGCCAACACTGATCCCCATCAGAAATCTGCACTAGAGCAATTTTGGGGTGGAAGGTGTTTGTACGAATAAACTCAGTATCCACTGCTAGCAAATGACAGTCTACTAGATGGTTGAGCATCTCTTTTAGTGCCTGGTCGGAATCTACCCAATGATACAACTAGATTACCTTTCTGCTTTGTAATGCCAAGTTGAGAGTTCCACCATCAACATACTCCAGCTCTCCACCCATAGGTACACCATAAGCAATTCGAGAAACAGCCACACCAAGCGATTTAGCTTTATCCGCGATAAAATGAGCAGTTGCTTCTCCCTCGACGGTTAAATTTGTAGCAAGAATCAGCTCTTTAACCTGGTCGGTTCTAAGTCGCTTCATTAACTCATCAATTCCAAGTTGTTCTGGGCCAATTCCATCAATGGGCGACAAGTGGCCTAAAAGAACAAAGTATTTTCCGCGAAAACTACCTGCTTGCTCAATGGCGTATAGGTCAGCAGGGTTTTCCACCACACAAACTTCGCTTGAAAGCCGAGCACTATTACTACAAATACCACAAATGGCGTGCTCGGTTAATGTTCTACATTGCTCACATCGACCAACTTTATGAACAGCCTCGTTGATAACCGCTGACAAATGCGCTGCTCCAGCCTTATCGTGCTCAAGTAGCTGTAGTGCCATACGCTGGGCAGATTTAGCGCCAACCCCAGGCAAGCACCTTAATGCATCAATCAACTGATCAATCAAATTCCCGTACACAGACTAACCTCGAACTGAAAAAATCATTTAGAACGGCATCTTAAAGCCAGGAGGCAGATCCATGCCGCCTGTCATTGAGCTCATGACTGATTTGGTTTCCGACTCTACCTTCCTAACCGCATCGTTAACTGCTGCAGCGAGTAAATCTTCCAAGAATTCTTTTTCCTCGGCCAACAACGATGGATCGATAATCACTTTTTTCACATCATGCCTACCCGTCATTACCACTTGTACCATACCTGCTCCAGACTCACCCGTTACCTCTGCATTGGACGCCTCTTCTTGCATTTTGGCCATCTTTTCCTGCATTTGCTGGGCTTGTTTCATTAAATTATTAATATCCATTATTGCCTCAATCAATTGATTCGACGGACTCCTCATCAAGTCCGCCATTAAATAATTGTTTAAACTGCATTACCGACGGATCTGCATTCAAGCGCTCCACAGCAGCAGCCTTCCTTTCATTATTTTCTCTTATATTGGCTGCTCTAGGAGTCTCATCTTTTGCTACCCCTGAAGTAATAGATACTGTTAACGGATGATCAAAATAGTCGCTGAGAGCCGCGCCCAAACTTTCTTGATGACTAGCATCAAAAAGACTATTTTCTTGATCATCTATTATAAACTGCAAGACGTCATCGACACGAGCCGTGAACAGACAATGGCTCGCTATTTCACCAAGAGAGGCCCCGATCTTCAACTGTCGTCGCACTTCAATCCAATGAGACGGCAGAAATTCATTCAAACTCACCTTATTGGCGACCTCACAGGCTTGGGAGTCGGCACTTAAGTTTGTATTTAATTCAGTAACATTATCAGAAAGAAGTTCGACCTTGTCATCATTCTTGATTTCAACAGCAGGCTCTTCATTTAATAAATCGATATCAAGAGCCTCTAGTGTTTCCTTGAGCTTATTTTCTTCAACCGCTACATCAGCGTCAAGACTCTCATTTAGGCTTTCATTAGCTATCCCGGCCGAGTGATCTGAAACATCGGCGTTTGGAGCAGGCTCAGACTTTTTTGCAGATTGCTCCACCTCGGGAGGAGGAGATTTCAGCGGAACAGGACGTCCGTTCACAGCGGGCCTAAATGCCATAGCGCGTAACATTACCATTTCAAAGCCGGCCCGTTGTTCGGGAGCTAAAGGCAGGTCTTTACGTCCAAGCAAACAAATTTGGTAAAACAATTGAACATCTTCCCGGGACACAGTTTCAGCCAAATTAGCGAGTTCATCAAAATGACTAACACCGCGATCCAGAGCCTCTGGTACCGTTTGTAGAATCGCCACCTGATGCCATATCGACAACACATCGCCAAGGGCAGCATCATAATCTGGTGATTGCTCTGCCATCTGACCCACTGAGGACAAAAGCTTTTCCCCATTCTGACTCGCCATAGCAACACAAATGTCGACGACAAAGTGTCGTTCTATAGTGCCGAGCATTGAGATAACATCAGATTCAGTGATACTACCTCCACCATGGCCAACAGCCTGATCAGTCAAACTTAGGGCATCACGCATACTTCCATCAGCTGCACGACCTAATGACCATAGCCCAGCTTCTTCAAAGGGTACCTTCTCTTCTTCAAGAACATACTTCAAGTGTTCGGTAATTCGCTCAGCACTCAAATTTTTTAAATTAAACTGCAAACATCTTGATAAAACAGTGATTGGTAGTTTCTGGGGATCAGTGGTGGCAAATAAAAATTTTACATGGGGAGGAGGCTCTTCCAGCGTCTTTAGTAAGGCTGCAAAACTAGACTTCGACAACATATGTATTTCGTCAATCAGGTATATCTTGAAGCGGCCTCTTGAGGGAGCATATTGAACATTATCCAATAGATCTCGCATATCATCGACACCCGTTCGAGATGCTGCATCTACTTCAATTAGGTCAATGAATCGTCCCGCATCGATCTCTGTGCAACTGCTGCATTCTCCGCAAGGCACAGATGAGACGCCCTTCTCGCAATTCAAACACTTTGATAGGATACGCCCAATAGTGGTCTTACCTACTCCTCGAGTACCCGCAAAGAGGTATGCATGATGCAGACGGTCATTATCAAGAGCATTAATCAATGCTTGCAGGACGTGCTCCTGACCGGCCATTTCGGAAAACGATTTAGGGCGCCATTTTCTGGCAAGGACTTGATAGCTCATATCAACTTCTATGTTCGAACAAAGTTGTATTATAGGCAGATAAAGGCTGGGCTGGAAGAACTAATGGTGGTGACCCTCAATAGCCACACCTCGGCACACGATGGCACTACTACCGTTGCTCCCTTCCGGGCCTGGCGGGGTTTGCAGATAATCGTTGCGAGGGAACCAAAGAGGGCCACCTTCGAAGCTAGCGCGGCGATTATCCGAGGTTTGCTAGTCAAGTGCAACAAGTTATCCCGTTATCCCCACTATTTGGTCTCACTTATTCTTCGTCTCTCAGATTACATCAAACATTTTTTCCCTTCCCATATTGGCTCTGCTTGTCTAAACTGGGCCGTCTGTTTATCTGTAACTGAATAAAAGGCTCCATAGATGACTTTTCACTTCAAAGGGTGCAATGATCAGCACCAAACCTCCCTTTCAAACTTTAGTCTAAAGGTAATATTGGCCTTCGGCGTACTTTTGGGCCTAGCCGGTTGTGGCAGCCCTGAGACCAATGTCGAAGAAGGTAACCGCACCGGAGTACTTCACTGGGGCAATGGCACAGAACCACAGAGTCTGGATCCTCATATAGCAACTGGCGTCCCGGAACATCATATTATTATGGCGCTAATGGAAGGTCTCATGCACAAAGACAGTGATACCCTCGGACCAACGCCCGGTGTTGCTGAGTCTTGGACAGTAAGCGATGATGGGCGCGTTTATACCTTTAAACTGCGGGACAATGCTCGCTGGTCAAATGGAGATGAGCACAATGCCCATGACTTTGTTTGGTCCTGGTGGCGCGCACTACAACCCGCTCTAGGAAATCTATACGCTTATATGTATTTCCCTATTCTAAATGCTCGAGAATACTACAGAGGCGACATTACTGATTTCTCAAAAGTCGGTGTCAAAGCACTGGATGACCTTACCCTTCAAGTTACTTTGAACAATCCAACTCCTTATTTTCTGCAGTTATTGGATCATTACAGTATGTATCCTGTGCACAAGGGAACCGTAGAGAAATTTGGAGCTCCAGATGAACGCGGAACTCGATGGACTTATGCAGGAAACTTGGTTGGTAATGGACCATTCAAGCTTGCTACCTGGGAAATCAATCGTGCCATTGAAGTCGAAAGAAACACATTCTACTGGGGTAATGATGACGTAAAACTCAATAAAATTATTTTTTATCCCACAGAGAACCTTACCACTGAAGAGCGTATGTTCCGTGCAGGTCAATTGCACTATACCAGCGAAGTTCCCATCGATAAGGTTGAAACCTATCGTGCCGCAAACGATCCAGCGCTTAAACTTACTCCTTATCTCGGCACCTATTATTATCGTATCAATGTCAATGAACCTCACCTGCAAGATAAACGAGTACGCCGTGCTCTGGGAATGACTATTGACAGGCAGCAAATTACGGAGCATGTAACCAAAGCAGGTCAGCTACCTGCTTATGCTATGACCCCGCCTAACACCAGAGGTTACTATCCTCCAGTTGGCCTAAGCTTCGACCCTGAGGGCGCTCGACAGTTATTGGCTGAAGCGGGTTATCCTAACGGTGAGGGATTCCCAACAACAGAAATTCTGTATAACACCAATGAAGGACATCGCAAAGTAGCAGTGGCTATTCAGCAGATGTGGCGTGAGCATCTTAATATCGATGTAAAACTGCTTAATCAAGAGTGGAAAGTTTATTTGAATAGCGAAAGTAATGGTGATTATCAGATTTCTCGAGCAGGATGGATTGGTGACTACGTCGACCCCAATAACTTTCTAGACATGTTTATTTGTAACGGTGGGAATAATCGTACAGGGTGGTGTAATGAGGAATACGACCGTTTAGTCTTAGATGTTGCTCCCAGGGCAAAGACTCATGACGCCCGTATGGCCATATTTACTCAGGCAGAACAAATGTTAATGGATGATATGCCAGTGCTACCTATCTACACCTATACGACTAAACACCTAGTACACCCTTCGGTCAAAAACTTATCTGAGAATATTTTGGATCAGCAGTCGTACCGAGAACTCTACCTCGAAGGATCACAAGACTAATGTTTAAGTTTGCTTTAGGCCGTCTGCTCCAGGCGGTCCCCGTGCTATTAGTTGTGATTACCATGACTTTTATGCTCGTTCACAGCGCACCAGGCGGGCCTTTTTCTGCAGATAAAGCAGTTCCAGCTGAAGTACTTGAGGCTCTTGAAGCACAATATAATCTGAATCAACCACTATGGCAGCAATACTTCAGCTATTTGGGCGATGTAGTGCAGGGAGATATGGGACCCTCGTTTAAATACCCTGGACGCAGTGTTAATGAACTTATTTTATCAGGACTTGGTACAACTGCAGAGCTGGGCTTGTATGCCATGCTAGTGGCTATATTTATAGGCATCATCGCTGGTGTTACCGCTTCAATGCGGCCCAACACCATTCAGGATTATGTGCCCATGACAGCTGCAATGATAGGGATCTGCATGCCTTCGTTTTTACTGGGGCCTCTCCTAGTGCTGGTATTTGGTATCCATTTGGAATGGCTTCCGGTCTCTGGTTGGGACCAAATTCCAGGGGATAAAGTTCTCCCCGCCATAACCTTGGGTACGGGGTATGCTGCCTATATCGCACGCCTGTCTAGGGGCGGTATGCTTGAAGTTCTTTCCCAAGACTATATCCGCACAGCACGGGCCAAAGGTTTATCTGAATTTTTAATCATCGGGAAGCATGCTTTACGCGGCGGGTTAATACCTGTAGTCGCGTTTTTAGGGCCTGCCTTTGCTGGCCTCCTAGGTGGCTCATTTGTGGTGGAAACAATATTTCAAATTCCCGGCCTTGGGCGTTTTTACGTTCAAGCAGCATTTAATCGCGACTATACAATGATTTTAGGTACAACTGTTTTCTTTGCCACACTCATTATTTTGTTCAATTTACTTTCGGATATGCTCGCTATTTGGATAAATCCAAAACTACGCCAACAAGTTAGGGGTAATGCATAATGATCCCTAATGATACGCATATTCAGAGTGATAAAGGTACATCCCTTTGGGAAGATGCCTGGATTAAATTACGCAAAAATCGTCTAGCATTAATCGGGCTAAGCCTTCTCATCTTCCTCTGCATCATGTCCTTACTCACCCCATGGATTGCTCCCTATGGCTATGAAGAGCAAGACCTTTTGATGGGCGCTACGCCTCCATCAGCGCAACACTGGCTGGGTACAGATATTTTTGGTCGGGACATGCTTACTCGAATCATGTGGGGAGGCCGCGTCTCGCTGATGGTTGGCTTTATCGCTACCGCGGTAGCGTTAGCTATTGGCGTGATTTACGGTGCAGTTGCTGGATACGTAGGCGGGCGTGTTGATGCAGCAATGATGCGACTAGTGGATATTCTCTACGCCCTACCCTTCATGATCTTTATAATTTTATTGATGGTGGTATTCGGAAGGAATCTCTTGTTGTTATTTTTTGCCATTGGAGCCGTTGAATGGCTTACTATGGCACGGATCGTTCGCGGGCAAGTGATGTCTCTGCGCAAGCAGGAATTTGTCGAGGCGGCTCATTCCCTAGGTTTGTCTCAATGGATTATTATACGTCGCCACATCATACCTAACACTTTGGGCCCAGTGATTGTTTACACAACGCTGACTATTCCTAGCGTCATGTTACTCGAAGCATTTCTAAGCTTTCTCGGACTCGGTATTCAGCCTCCGCAAAGCTCTTGGGGACTACTAATTAATTATGGCGTGGAAACAATGGAGGAATACCCTTGGCTTCTTATCTTCCCGGGTATCGCCCTGTCTTTAACCCTTTTTGCTCTTAATTTTTTAGGTGACGGGTTACGTGATGCTCTCGATCCCAGAACCTCAAAGGACTAATGAATTTAATAATATGACCTCTTTACTTGATGTTAAAAATTTGAAAGTCCATTTTCATACTAGAAATGGTCGAGTCAAAGCTGTAGACGATGTGAGCTTCTCTGTGAACGCTGGAGAAACACTCGCTATCGTTGGTGAGTCTGGATCGGGTAAATCAGTTACTTGCTACAGCCTATTGGACTTATTGCCTAAACCGCCGGCTAAGATTGAGGGCGGCACTGCAATGTTTGATGGCGAGGACTTACTGACATGTAGCTCGGAGCGTATGCGGCATTTTCGTGGTAATGACATAGCTATGATCTTTCAAGATCCTATGACATCACTGAACCCAAACTTAACGATTGGCGAACAGCTAATTGAGCCACTGATATATCACCCTGACAAAGCCCGTCGACAATCACGCAATATCGCTAAGTGCAGGGCTATAGAGTTACTCAAAGAAGTCGGTATTCTCGATGCAGAGCGAAGATTTAAAAGCTACCCCCACGAATTCTCTGGTGGTATGCGGCAGCGAGTAATGATCGCCATGGCACTAATTAATGAGCCTCGTTTACTGATCTGTGATGAACCCACCACGGCTCTTGACGTCACGATTCAAGCACAAATATTAGAGTTGATTAAGAAGCTCCAAAAATCCCGCAATGTTGCGGTTATATTTATCAGCCACGACCTAGGGGTGGTTGCTGGAATAGCCGATAAGATTTTAGTGATGTGTAATGGCCTGGCAATGGAAACTGGTAATGCTGACAAGATCTTCTATAACACAGAGGATGATTACACTAAACGGCTGCTTAATGCGATCCCTGAAGGCGCTAAAACCATGGTTAATCGCGCTCAAGATAAATCCTTGGTTGAGGTCTCTAATCTTAGAACCTGGTTTAAGGACTACTCCGGCTCAAAAGTCTCAATAGTCAAAGCCGTCGAGAATGCAAGTCTGACAATTAAGCGAGGAGAAATATTGGGTCTAGTGGGAGAATCAGGCTCTGGCAAATCTACCCTAGGTCGGTCAATTTTGCAGCTAGCTCCAACCACGGAGGGTACAGTAACCTTTGATGGTACTCAGTTAACTGGCATGAGCAACTCACAAATGGTGCCTTGGCGTCGTCGAATGCAGATGATCTTTCAGGACCCATACGCATCTCTAAATCCTCGCATGACTGTTTTCGAAACTCTAGCTGAGCCATTGCTATATCATGGGCTTGCCAACAAAAACAACATTACCGAGCAAGTACAGAGCCTTATGGACGATGTAGGTCTTGCTAGAGCCCAAATGCGCAAATATCCCCATGAATTTTCAGGTGGTCAGCGGCAACGTATCGCTATTGGGCGCGCTATCGCCACCAAGCCTGAATTGATTATTGCGGATGAGCCAGTTTCTGCGCTCGATGTGACCATCCAAGCTCAAATATTAGATTTAATACTTGACCTTGTTGAGCGACATAATTTGACTATGATGTTTATTTCTCATGACCTGTCGGTTGTTCGTTATATCTCTGATCGTGTATTGGTCATGCACCATGGAATTCTCATCGAGCAGGGAGATACGGAATCTCTATGGGCTAACCCTAAAGAGCCGTATACTCAAAACCTGTTGGCGGCAATCCCATTAGCTGACCCTGTTTCAGAGCGGGCTAGAATGACTCGAATCTAGCAGGTAAATATAATTTGATGATTAAGCACAGGAGATACCGGTTCCTTTGAGACCGCAGTAACCCATAGGGTTCTTGGCCAAATACTGCTGGTGGTAATCTTCAGCGTAAAAGAATTCAGGAGCTGAATCGATTTCAGTGGTAATCCCACCATACCCTAACCCATTTAATTCTTTTTGAGCATTCTCAGCAGACTTCAAGGCCTTTTCTAACTGAGTTTGATCAATACAATAAATAGCTGATCGATACTGACTTCCCCTATCATTGCCTTGCCTCATCCCTTGAGTCGGATCGTGGGATTCCCAAAATATAACCAACAGGTCATCATAAGAAATGACACTAGGGTCAAATACCACCAAAACCGCTTCAGTGTGCCCAGTCAAGCCTGTACAGGTTTCTTCATACGTTGGATTAGGTGTACTTCCTCCAGCATAACCGGCCGCAGTAGAGACAACCCCTGTTTTCTCCCAAAAAAGGCGCTCAACACCCCAAAAGCAACCCATGGCAAAGATGGCAGTTTTGCAATTACTTGGAAATGGAGGCTTTAAGGGCCCTCCCAAAATAAGATGCCTATCTGTAACTGGCATCACATCATCTCGACCTGACAAGCAATCTTTCTTCTGCGGAATGGACTTTTTTTCAAAGGATGTTGCATACATAGGGTAAGACTCCAGACTAAATATCTTAGCTTGCGCCGCTGCCATTGTTATGAATACCTATCACTTGGCTGTTCCTATCATCACCGTCATCGCTACCCCGTTTTGCTGCGTCATTTCGAACAGAGTCGATTTTAGAAAGATAGGTACCATCAACATCTCCAGTAACATACTCACCATCAAAGACTGAGCACTCGAATCGTTTAATACTATCGTTACCCTCCGAGGCCGAAGCAATGAGATCTTCTAGATCCTGGTAAATCAGCCAATCAGCACCTATCAACTCTCCAACTTCCTCATCACTTCTACCATGGGCAATTAACTCTGAGGCAGAAGGCATATCAATACCATAAACATTAGGGTATCTAACACCGGGGGCTGCGGATGCCATAAATACTTTTTTTGCTCCAGCATCTCTCGCCATTTGGATAATCTCTTGTGACGTAGTACCCCTGACGATAGAATCATCCACCAAGAGAACATTTTTGCCAGCGAACTCTAGCTTTACCGCATTAAGCTTCTGGCGTACCGATTTTTTCCGCTCTGTTTGGCCTGGCATTATAAAAGTGCGCCCTATATAGCGATTTTTCATAAATCCTTCTCTAAGCTTGACACCAAGGTGTTCAGCCAATGCTTGAGCCGAGACTCTGCTTGTGTCGGGTATAGGAATGACCACATCAATTTGATGATCTGGATTCAAACGAACCAATTTCTCCGCAAGCTTTTCACCCATTCTTAATCGACATTTATACACTGAAATATCATCGACTAGGGAATCAGGACGAGCAAAATAAACATGTTCAAATATACAGGGCACCAATTCATGTTCTTTCGAGCACTGTCTTATATGAATTTTCCCTAATTTATCGACAAACAAAGCCTCTCCAGGCTCTAAATCCTTAATCAACTCAAAGCCAAGGCTATCCAGAACCACAGACTCTGAAACAACTGCATATTCAGTTCCCTCACTCGTCTCCCGCTTGCCATAACAAAGAGGGCGAATACCGAATCTGTCTCTAAATGCAAACATTCCGTAGTTCGCAATAAGACCAACCACAGCGTAAGCACCGTTACACCGATCATGAACCCCTGATACAGCAGCAAAAATGTCCTCACTATTGGGCTCAAGTTTTCCTCTAGCTTGGAGTTCATGGGCAAATATATTAAGTAGCACTTCAGAATCAGAGTCGGTATTTAAATGTCTGAGGTCTTCACGGAAAATCTGTTCGCGCAATTCATCTGCATTGGTCAAGTTGCCATTGTGAGCGATAAAAATACCATAGGGAGAATTAACGTAGAGAGGTTGTGCCAAAGCCGGTCCAGAACTGCCGGCGGTGGGATATCGAACATGTCCAATTCCCACTTCACCAACTAGGCGCACCATATGGCTACGTCGAAAAACGTCTCGAGCGAGTCCTTCACCTTTACATTGATGCAGTTCGCCCTTTGATTCAGTAACAATACCAGCAGCATCTTGGCCTCTATGCTGTAACATTGTCAGCGCATCATACAAGCGCAAATTAACATTAGACTTACCTGAAATACCAACGACACCACACATGATTAAATCCAACCCATAATTAAATCCGAAAATGCGGTAGCAGCTTCTCTGCCGACATCTTCAAATGACTGAAAAAGAGGAATAAGCCGAGATGCTGTCCACCAGGCATCCTGATCCACCGGTAGTGCTTTAGGCACTACAACAACCAACGCCAGCACAATCAACAAACCTCTGAAAACTCCAAAAACTAATCCTAACGTCCTGTCAGTCCCACCTAATCCAGTTGAAGTAACTAATTTTCCTAATAAAAAATTAAGCATTGCTCCCAGCAAAAGGGTAGCAACAAAGAGGATGCCCCAAGCCGCTAATTGCCGCATAGAAGCCAACTCTATGAGACCTACGAGTAATTCTGCAAATACTTCTTTAAAACTCATCGCCACAAAAAATGCAGCCAACCAAATAACCAGAGACATGGCTTCTTTGATAAAGCCTCGAATCATACTAATGATTCCCGATATCACTATAATTATGAAAATGGTGACATCAACTGCTGCTATCTCCATGATCTACCCTTTCTAATTAGTGCAATAAATCCTGTACCACTCTGCTCAGGGCTGGTGCCTAACTACCATCGAATCAGTACCAAACTTTTCATCAATAGCTGCTTTATCTGCGAGAGCACTTCGTTTATCTATTTTTGGTCCAATAGAAACTCTGAACCTGAACTCGTCATCGACCTTTACTTTGTCTTTAAAAACTTTGTACCCATCTACACTAAGCTGGCGCTGCAGCTCCACAGCTCTGATCTCTTCGGAAAAGCTGCCTACCTGTACAAACCAACCCATAGGTAGCTTGTTATCATCCAGCCCAAATGACTTGCTTTCCTCAGTTACGGGACTGAATGAGCCACCATCAAATAAAGACTGTAAAGAGGATGTTACTTCAATAGCATCTGGCCGCTGAACCTTCTCCAACTCAGTTGGCTGTATAGAAGGTGCGGGAGGAATCTTGGTTGTACGGTCAATCTTGGCAGGATCGGCAAAGTCAATCAATAACGGTAGGACAATCAAGCCAAGAATACCTAAAACAATGGTTCCGGCAATTCGGTGCTTTAAACCTTCACTCACATTAACCCTCTTTAGACATGACCCTTAATACTGCCGAAACAGTGTGAAATGAACCAAAAACAATGACTTGATCAAGCGAAGAAGCTTCAATAATTGCCTGATGAAAAGCATTTTCAACAGATTGATAGCAACGCCCTTTATGCTGCGCAGTATATACTACTTTGAGCAGAGATCGAGCGTCCAAAGCGCGCTGATTATCGTTTATTTGCCCTATTAACCAATCATCCACGCTAGGAGCCATTTGCTCAACGATGCCAGTCCAATCTTTATCTGCTAAAACAGATGCGACAGCAAAAGTTTTACCGGCCACTACAGGAAGGTTTTTCCTTAATATTCTTGCTGCGGCAGGGTTGTGTGCTACATCCAAGATTACGTTGATACCCTTATATTTTACCTTCTGCAACCTCCCAATAAGGCTCAAAGAATTAATTGCTCGGCAACATATATCGCTATCGATGGAAAATCCTGCACTGACTACTGCTTGCAATGCGAGTGTTATATTTTCCGGCAACAGAGCACATTGGTTCATGGGCCCAATAACTTGAGTTAAACCATCATCCACCAAGTGCGAGATAAAAGAGGAGCTGTTTTTGTCCTCTAAAACTCTAAAATCATTCCCAATAAATAAAGCATCAGCGCCAATCTCCACTACCCTATCGGCAAACCCGTGCGGCAGATCAGGTTCGCCAACCAACAGGGGTTTGTTACGTCGTGCCACACCAAGCTTTGCTTTTCCTATTTCAGATCTTGTGTCACCTAGCCAATCCTGATGATCCAGATCAACACTGGTCACAATAGCCACATCAGCATCAATAATATTGACTGCATCCAATTCACCGCCGAGGCCAACTTCGAGCAACACTGCATCCAAATTTTGTTGGCAGAAAATCACCAAAGCTGCCAGTGCATTAAATTCAAAGTAGGTAAGAGAAATATCACCACTAATATCCTCAATCAGTTCAAATGCAGTCACAATTTGAGCATCTGATGCCGGCACCCCATTGATGGTTATTCTCTCGCTGTAATGCAAAAAGTGAGGCGATGTAAATGCGCCAACTGAGTATCCGTGAGCACTCAATACGGCCTGCATAGTGGCTACGCAAGAGCCTTTACCATTAGTACCGGCCACGGTAATAAACGCTGGCTTAGAGAGTGTGGAAATTTGAGTTTTTAGGGAGGACCAAACCTGCCCCACTCGCGCTAGGCCTAGATCTATTTCGTTGGGGTGACGAGTTTCAATGACTGCCAACCATTCCTCAAGGGAACGGTTAGGCATCGACAGGCTCAGGAATATTGATGAATTTGGATAGTGAACTGGCCACGCGATCACGCATTTCATTACGTGCAATAATCATATCAATATGGCCTTTTTCCAAAAGAAACTCACTCCTCTGAAACCCTTTTGGTAGTTTCTGTCGAACAGTCTGTTCAATAATGTTAGGGCCAGCAAAGCCGGCTCGAGCACCCGGCTCTGCGATATTAAGATCTCCCAGCATAGCTAGACTCGCCGATACTCCACCGTAAACGGGATCAGTCATAATAGAAATATAAGGCACGCCAGCAATACGAAGACGCTCAAGGATAGCGCTTGTCTTGGCCATTTGCATCAAAGATATCAAGGCTTCCTGCATTCGTGCTCCGCCGGTCGCAGAGAAGCAGATTAGGGGACGACGCTCTTCTAATGCTATTTGAGCTGCACGAGTAAATTTCTCACCAACAGCATATCCCATAGAGCCGCCATTAAATGCAAACTCAAATGCACAGACAACGACAGGAATAGATTTAAGCGTTCCTGTCATTGCTATTAATGCATCTTTCTCTCCAGTTTTTTTCTGAGCATCTGAAATTCTATCTTTATATTTCTGCACATCTTTAAACTTTAATCGGTCGATGGCCTCGAGATCTTTCTCAATCTCCTGAGCCCCATCTTTATCCAGAAATATATCTATACGGCGGCGAGCGCCTATGCGCATGTGGTGTTCACACTTAGGGCAAACATCTAGGTTTCTTTCTAACTCAGGACGGTAGAGTGGCGAGGCGCATTTTGGGCATTTTTTCCAAAGCCCCTCTGGAACGGAGTTTGACCGCTCATTTTTGGTGGCCGCAGTCCCTTTGGGTCGTATTCGGTTAAGCCAATTCATAAACTTCCTTTAAAAAGAGTTGGTATATTTCTAACTTCTCAATAGCCCAGATGCACGTTCATTCTAACATGACATTTAAATGTCCCATAGGCCGTCTTAAAACTATTTAACCAACTAATCATAAAATAGCGCGATTTTCGTCACTACCTCTAAGAGGCAAATGATGCAAAATTCAGCCATGCTTTGCATTACGGATAAACTCCGCGACTTTACCTTGATCTTTAACACCTGCGGAACACTCAACACCACCGCTAACGTCAACCATATAAGGCTTTACCAATCTTACTGCTGCAGCCACGTTGTCGGGATTCAAACCTCCGGCAAGAATTAAATTAAAATTATGCTCAGAAGGCAGTCTTGACCAATCGAAAGTCTCCCCTGTGCCCCCGTAATGATCTTTATTCCAGGCGTCGAACAGAAACCCACCCTCCGCTTTATATCCTATAACTTCATCGAGGATATTCAGACTCTCACTCATTCGTATAGCGCGAATGAATGGGTAATTAAATTGGTTACAGAACTCCGCGGTCTCATCACCATGGAATTGGATAAAATCTGGTTTTAACTTGCTAATAACAGACTCTATAAATTCCTCATCCGCATTCACCACCAATGCCACACAAAGGACATCTGGACTAATAGCACGCCTTAATTTAATCGCATTATCTAGATCAACATAACGACTACTTTTTTCATACAAAACCAATCCAATAGCATCGGCTCCGGAATGCTGTACCATCTCAACTTGAGATACCGTAGTAACACCACAAATTTTTACTTTGACTGTCATTTTCTACCCCTCTCCCTCAGCATGGTTTGACAGAAATATAGGGCCCAAAGGCAATTTTGGAATTTTATGCTCACTGGGATAGCGCACACCGACTAAATACAAACCAAAAGGCGAAGCTGTAGGGGCACTTTTACACCGATCGCCCCACTTTAAAAGCTGCTGTATCCAGCCTGGTGTTTGTCGCTGAAGGCCTACCTCCAACAGTGACCCAACTATATTTCTAACCATATGGAGCACAAATGCGTTAGCAGTTACCTCGAATACAATCAGCTGCCCGGATTCATACACACGCGCGCGCTCAACATTTCTAAAAGGCGATAAAGACTGACAACCCGCCCCACGAAAGGCAGTAAAGTCTTGCTCTCCAAGAAGATATTCGCAGGCATTATTCATCGCAGCAACATCCAATGGGTACTTAACCCAAGTTAATCCCTCAGCCAATGTTGCCGGACGCGTCTGCTGTGAAGCTATTACATAGCGGTACGTGCGTGCTGTAGCACTAAATCGGGCATGGAAGTCCTCACCAACATTGTCGGCCCAAACAAGAGCAACGGAATCTGGCAACTTGGCATTCGCCCCCATTACCCAATTACGGCCATCTCGTTGAGCCAAGCTATCGAAATGTATGACTTGATAGCTCGCATGAACCCCAGTGTCAGTGCGACCAGCACAGCTGACGACAACAGCCTCATTAGCAACGTATGAAAGAGCTGACTCTAAAGCCTCTTGAACCGAGGGACTATGTTTCTGTTTTTGAAACCCACAAAAACTGGCGCCGTCATAGCTAACAATGGCAGCGTAACGGGACACCCCCTCAGGTAAATGTTGACCCTCTGGGATCCGGCAATTTGGAATGTACTTCCATTCTAGTTCAGTCAATGTAAAACTCGATGATAGGGCAAATTAGTCGCACAAATTTATTCTGAGAGATCCAAGTTTAATTTTTCCAAAACAGCTTGAGCTCTTGCTATACCATCCTTATTGGACTCACTAATAATTTCCTCGAGAATCTCTCGCGCACCCGAAATATCACCCAGATCAGCGTAGGTTTCTGCTAGATCTAGCTTAACATCCACTGGATCAATGCTTTCTGATGGTTCCAAGTAATCAAGATCCTCGCCACTTTCTGGATTAAAGTCATCCGTAAATTCAAACCCAGGAGCATCGGTTGGGTCCCCACTTTTCTCCGCAAAAACATCTTCTCTGGAGATTTCGTTGTCAGAAAAGATATCCTCATCCGGAGTCACGCTCACATAATCGACCTCTTCAGCTATATCAGGTTCATTCTCTCGACCGGGGGGAGGTGGAACATTCTCTTTAGCACGAGTTCGGTTAAAGAAGGATACGCCAAAGATTATCGACACTATCGCAACAAAAATAGCTACCTTAGATTCGGTTTGCTCTATCCACGGTGAAATCTTAACTGCGGTATTTAACCGTTGTGCCTGCGCAATAATCTGATTCTTATTTTGCTGCTCTGCCTTTAGTTTATCTTCTAATGTTTTTAATTCACTGGTGAGTGCATCAATTGTCGCAAGCAACTCTGATGTCTCTGACTCGAGAAGAGAAAAGTCCACACTGACTTCTTGACTCTGTAGCTTCGATTCATCGGGTCCCTCTACCGCTCCGTCTCTCTCTTTGGCCACATCATTGACAATGGTATATGGAATTTCTTGTTCTGCAATCTCGTTATACTCTAGCTCCTGAAACTTAACTTCCTCTATCGGTCCCTCTAAAGCGATTTCATTAACCTCGTTCTTATAAACCTCTATGCCTAGTTCATCAGCAACCAAAACCCCTGATTGGCTTGCTATAAGATCATCAGTTGGATTGACAACATCTGATCCGATAACAATTTTACTTGGATCACCATTTAAAAATGCACCGGTGTTAGCAGTAAAAAGTGCATCCATCGTCTGCCAAACTGTTGATTCTGGAGGACAGAGCTTAGCTGCCAGACTCCAAAGTGTGTCTCCGGTGCGAACCACCAGGGAGCGAGCTTCTGCGCCCTTGTCAAAACCCGCCGAAAGCTCGTCAGTTCCAGCTGAAAGCTCTTGAAGTACCCCGAGTTCACTGCCTTTAAGAGCAAATTCATCAGATATTGAGTCTAGTTCACTTGCACCGACAGCCACTGCTAAAATTACAGAAGTTAGAAAAAGTGGCAAGCTAGTCAAAAGAAAAGGAGCTCTAAACGATATCTTACCGGCTATCATGTTCGTTTCCCTGTTGGGTAAATAGATTGTCGTTGCCAAGAATCATACCAAACTATCACATGCTTAATCTATGATAAAAAACTTAGAAGCACAGCGACTCTCAGAATAAGTGACATATAATAACAAGGAGTCATTTGAGAGCTTGAAACGCTAAATTGACGACCTAAAATACGACTCTAACGCTAGTTGTTTACTATGATCCGGAGCATTCTGCGCAAGGGTTCAGCTGCTCCCCAGAGCAGCTGATCACCCACTGTAAATGCTGAAAGATATCCAGAACCCATATTCATCTTGCGCAGACGACCCACGGGTACATCTAGTGAGCCTGTGACTGCAGCGGGGGTTAACTTAGCTAGAGAAGCTTCGCGATCATTAGGGATAACCTGAGCCCAAGGGTTGGCCTCACCTAAAATAGAATGAATATCACTCATCGGCACATCTTTAGTCAGCTTTATGGTCAACGCCTGGCTATGACATCGCATAGATCCAATGCGTACACATAACCCGTCTAGGGGAATAGGATTGGATTCACGATCAAGGATTTTGTTTGTCTCAACCTGGTTCTTCCACTCTTCTTTGCTTTGGCCATTCTCAAGCTGCACATCTATATAAGGCAGTAAACTGCCTGCCAAGGGATATCCCCAATTATCTAATGGAAGTGAATCTCCTCTAAGAGTCTCTGCAACTTTGCGATCAATCTCAAGAATTGCTGAAGAAGGGTCCATCAACTTATCACCTACAGATTCATTAACTACACCCATTTGACTAATCAATTCACGCATATTCTTGGCGCCAGCCCCAGAGGCTGCTTGGTAAGTCATTGAGGAGGCCCACTCAACTAAACCTTCATTAAACAAGCCGCCGAGTCCCATGAGCATTAAGCTAACGGTACAGTTGCCCCCGATAAAATCCTTTACGTCATTGGCAATACCTCTTTTGATCAAGGGCATATTTACAGGATCAAGCACAATAATTGACTTGTTACTGGTACGTAAAGCAGAGGCAGCATCAATCCAATAACCGTTCCACCCTTTGTTTCTCAGTAACGGATAGACCCTGTTTGTGTAATCGCCGCCCTGGCAAGTCAGAATAATATCCATTTCATACAATGCATCAATATTAAATGCATCTTCAAGCAAGGATGCTTTGCCTCCAACATTGGGTGCCGCCTGACCTGCTTGAGAGGTGGTGAAAAAGATTGGCTCAATGTGATTAAAGTCGCCTTCAGTTCTCATCCGCTCCATAAGCACCGAGCCAACCATTCCACGCCATCCAATTAATCCCGTCTTATTCATTTTGTATACCTATGCCTTCACGATCACACATTGTCTAAAAATAATTGTTTTATATTGACAGGGCCCGAACCACTGCGTTACCCATATCTACGGTGCCAACCTTGGTCATTCCCTCTGTGAAAATATCCCCAGTTCTAAGCCCATCATCAAGTACCGAACTAACTGCAGATTCGATCGCATCTGCTGCACTGGGTGCGTTAAGTGAGTAGCGCAACATCATTGCCACAGATAAAATTGTTGCTAGAGGATTGGCGATACCCTCACCAGCTATGTCTGGCGCAGAACCATGACAGGGCTCATACATACCTACTCCATTCTTATCCAACGAAGCAGAAGGCAGCATGCCTATAGAGCCAGTTAACATTGCAGCTGTATCCGAGAGTATGTCGCCAAACATATTCCCTGTAACTATCACGTCAAATTGCTTAGGCTCTTTAACCAGCTGCATGGCTGCGTTGTCAACGTACATATGACTTAACTCAACTTCAGGATATTCCAAACTAATCTGCTCAACTATCTCTCGCCATAAAATGGTTGCTTCTAGAACATTAGACTTGTCCACCGAGCAAAGACGTTTATCTCTGACCATGGCAGCCTCAAAAGCCATTCGCGCAATGCGACGAATTTCTGATTCTGCATATTTGTAAGTGTTGAAGCCCTCACGCTCACCATTGTTAAGCGTTCTAATGCCCCGAGGCTCACCAAAATAAATACCGCCAACTAACTCTCTTACAATTAGTATGTCTAACCCAGAGACAAACTCAGCCTTCAGTGATGAAGCATGGGCCAACTGCGGGTACATAATTGCAGGCCTCAGATTACCAAATAGATCCAGAGCGGACCGAATAGTTAAGAGCCCCTTTTCAGGCCGTAAGTGACGCTCAATACCGTCCCATTTTGGCCCTCCAACCGCGCCCAATAAAATTGCGTCCGCCGCCTTCGCTTTGACCAAAGTGGCCTCTGGGCAGGGCTCCCCCGTAGCATCAATGGCAGCTCCACCTAAATCTCCATACTCAAGGTCGATATTCAATTCAAAATTATCGTTCACACGATCAAGAACTTTTACAGCTTCAGCAATAATTTCTGGCCCGATGTTATCTCCGGGTAGCACAAGCACTCTTCTATTTTTCATTTGATCGCTCCAAATACCCAGGGATGCTGCTTTTCTCGTTCAATTTCATATTCTTTAATAAGATCAGAGCTTGTTAAGGTCAAACCAATCTCATCTAGCCCGCTCAAAAGACATTCCTTTCTAAACTCATCAAGTTCAAAACTAAATATTTTACCTAGGTCAGTCGTCACCGTTTGTGCTGCTAGGTCAATATTAAGGTGGTAGCCCTCATCACTAGCAAGCTCTTGGAAAAGTTCATCAACTTCATTCTCAGAGAGAATGACTGGCAATACGCCATTCTTAAAGCAATTATTGTAAAAAATATCTGCATAGCTAGGCGCAATCACCGCTTTAAAACCATAATCCTCTAACGCCCATGGGGCATGTTCACGACTAGACCCGCACCCAAAGTTTTTTCTCGCCAACAAAATCGAAGCGCCTTTGTAACGTGGCTCGTTCAATGGGAAATCAGGATTTAATGGCCTATCACTGCAGTCTTGGCCTGGCTCTCCTTGATCTAAATATCTCAACTCATCAAATAAATTCGGGCCAAAACCACTACGCTTTATGGATTTGAGAAACTGCTTGGGAATAATCATGTCAGTATCAACGTTGGCACGATCCATAGGGCCAACCAAACCACGGTGCTGAGTAAAAGCCTTCATCTTGCTTCTCCTTCTGATAACCAGGGTCTAACATCAACAATATGTCCAGCCACAGCGGCCGCTGCGGCCATAGCTGGGCTCATAAGATGGGTTCTGCCCCCATTTCCCTGTCTTCCCTCAAAATTTCGATTAGAGGTTGATGCGCAGTGTTCACCAGCACCTAATTTGTCCGCATTCATAGCTAAACACATTGAGCAGCCTGGCTCTCGCCAATCCATACCCGCTTGTATAAAGATTTTATCTAAACCTTCAGCTTCAGCTTGGGCCTTTACCATCTGAGATCCCGGCACAATGAGTACCTGTTTCACTGTGCTTGCTACCTGCCGACCGTTTGCAACTATCGCCGCTTCGCGCATATCTTCGATACGTGAGTTAGTACAAGAGCCTATGAACACCCTATCAACTGCAATGGAAGTAATCGGCATACCACTCTTTAAGCCCATATATTCAAGGGCACGTATCATCCCTTTTCGACGATCACCCTCTGGCTGATCCTTCGGATCAGGCACAATCGCTGTAACCGGAGCTACCATCTCTGGGGAAGTCCCCCAGGTTACCTGCGGCGCTATATCCTCTGCATGCATCTCAATTTCACTATCGAATTCAGCATCATCGTCACTTACTAAGGTTTTCCAATATGTAACGGCCTGATTCCACAAATCCCCTTTTGGCACAAATTGACGGCCTTCACAGTACCTAATAGTCTTTTCATCAACCGCCACCATACCGACTCTAGCACCGGCCTCAATAGCCATATTGCACACCGTCATGCGGCCCTCAATAGACATATCGCGAAATACCGAACCGGCAAATTCGATTGCATGGCCGTTTCCACCCGCTGTACCAATTTTGCCAATTATTGCCAAAACGATATCTTTCGGTGTTACGCCATGTCCTACCTCGCCATTAACGGTGACCCTCATATTTTTCATTTTTTTTGTGACTAGGCACTGAGTCGCCAAAACATGCTCGACCTCAGAAGTACCAATGCCATGTGCCAAACATGCGAGAGCTCCATGAGTTGCGGTATGAGAATCACCACAAACAACTGTCATTCCAGGCATAGTGGCACCGAGTTCAGGACCCATTACATGGACTATGCCCTGCCCCATTTCATTCATCTTAAATTCTTTAATGCCAAAATGATCACAGTTATCATCAAGTGTCTTTACTTGAATCCTAGAAATTTCGTCAGGAATGCCAGAGACACCAGCATCTCTTTCCTCACGATCAGTCGAAATATTGTGGTCAGGCGTAGCAATGTTAGTGTCCAATCGCCATGGAGACCTACCCGCCAAGCGCAAACCCTCAAACGCCTGAGGTGATGTCACCTCATGCAATACGTGTCGATCAATGTAGAGTACTGACGAACCATCGTCGTTCTGTTTAATCAGGTGCGCATCCCACAACTTGTCGTAAAGCGTCTTTCCCGCCATAACGTTCATCCCAATAGCTATTTAGGTGGCATTATAGCTTTGCTTTTTGATGAAATAAATTCATAATATGAATAAATATCATTCTCAAATAGAATACCTAAGGGAGAAGTCGGTGGATAATCAGAATCTAAATGCGTTTATTGCGGTGGCTGAAAGTAAATCATTTTCTGAAGCTGCAAACTTACTGGATGTCACCCAATCAACGATCAGCAAGCGCATTGCGCTGTTAGAATCTAAAATTGGCCAAAAATTATTTGATCGAATCGCTAGGCAAGTCACCCTCACTGAAGCCGGCATCGAGCTGCTACCAAGGGCGCAACATATATTAAACGAGTATGAAAGTGCCCTCCAGGCGATTAATGACCTATCAGGTAAAGCCACAGGCACCCTTCGAATTGCCATTAGTCACCATCTTGGGCTACACCGTCTGCCACCACTGTTGAAGACCTACGCTCAGGAACAACCGGACGTTTTGTTAGATATTGAGTTTATGGATTCTGAAAAAGCATATGACCAGGTTATGCATGGGCGCTCTGAGATCGCAGTCATCACGCTTGCCCTCGAACACCATCCAAATATACTGAGCCAGAAAATATGGAACGACCCACTTCGCTTTATATGTGCTAAAGATCACCCTCTCTCAAAATTGTCAGAGCCACAACTCTCAGATCTTGCCAATTTTCCAGTGATATTGCCTGGATTAAACACCTACACAGGTCGAATTGTTCAGAATCTATTCCAATCAGAGAAAATTCCCTTGAAGTCGCCGATGTCTACAAATTATCTTGAAACCATCAGTACGATGGTCGAAGTCGGTTTAGGTTGGAGTGTTCTTCCTGAAACATTAGTGAATCAATTACATGTAATGCCACTCCCTCACCGAACAATCCAGCGTGAGTTGGGCTATATTTGCCACACTAAGCGCACTCTATCCAATGCTGCCACGTCTTTTTTGCAATTGTTAGATAATGAGCGGGTTTCCCAGAAAAACGCTTAAATAGGCTTTAAACCGCTATCAACGTCGGCATTCTGTGCTCTGTGCCGCAAGTAATGATCCATTAAGGTAATTGCGAGCATAGCTTCTGCTATGGGTACAGCGCGAATACCAACACAGGGATCATGACGCCCGGTGGTGACGACCTCTGCAGGCATTCCTGTTTTATCTATGGATTTTCCAGGAATACGGATACTTGAGGTCGGCTTGAGTGCAAGGTGCGCTAAAATCGATTGCCCAGAGGAAATGCCCCCAAGGATACCGCCAGCATTATTCGACAGAAAGCCTTCCGGAGTTAACTCATCCCTGTGCTCCGACCCCTTCTGACTAACAGAATCGAAACCCGCTCCAATTTCAACCCCTTTAACCGCATTAATACTCATCAAACCGTGCGCAATCTCCGCGTCCAGTCGATCAAATATTGGTTCGCCAAGCCCCACAGGCAGGTTCTCTGCGATTACAGTAACCTTCGCGCCTACTGAATTACCTTCTTTTAACAAATCTTGCATATAGGCTTCAAGGTCAGCAATCTTATCCGGATCAGGAAAAAAGAAGGGGTTGTTCTCTATCTCACTCTTTTCGAATCGAGCTGCTGTAATTGGCCCAAGCTGGGAAACATAGCCATATACTTCAATACCAGCCACCTCCCTCAAATATTTTTTAGCAATTCCACCCGCCGCCACACGCATAGCTGTTTCACGAGCAGAGCTGCGCCCACCACCACGATAATCTCGATCACCATACTTTTGATGGTAGGTATAATCAGCATGAGCTGGCCTAAATAAATCTTTGATTTTACTGTAATCTTTTGATTTTTGATCTTGATTTTCAATGATCATTCCAATCGAGGCGCCCGTGGTTTTACCCTCAAAAACACCAGATAGAATACTAACTTCATCGTCCTCACGACGCTGAGTGGTGTAACGAGACTGGCCTGGTTTACGTCTATCTAGGTCAGCCTGGAGGTCTGATGGCGATAACTCTAAACCTGGGGGACAACCATCAACAACACAGCCTATAGCTGGCCCATGACTTTCACCAAAACTAGTTACGGTAAATAGCTTTCCAATTGAATTTCCTGACATACCTTTGAACAACCTTATTCTGTGAGTAACACCGCTAAGGGTCGCATTATACGCGTTTTATCGAAATAGTTCCCGATACTCGACGAGCTGCGAGCGAGTAAGCATAAACACCCCACCATCACCCTCCTCAAATTCAAACCAGAGAAAAGGCACCATAGGAAAAGCATTCTGTAAAGCAACCGAAGAATTACCAACTTCCACAACTAAAATACCCTCACCTGAAAGATAATCCGAGGCCTCACGCAATAAACGCCGTGTAAAATCTAAACCATCCGCACCAGAGGCGAGCGCCAACTCTGGCTCATGATGAAATTCATCAGGCATTGAGGCCAAATCTTCGGCATCAACATAAGGTGGATTACTCACTATCAGGTCAAATGTCTGCCCCAAAAGAGCATTGAATAGATCCGACTGAATCGAACTAACTCGTTGCCCCAAATCATGCTTATCTACATTAAGATCAGCGACTGCCAATGCTTCTTTGGAAATATCGCTGAGTACAACCTCAGCATCATCAAAGCCATAAGCACAGCTTATGCCGATACAACCACCGCCGGCGCATAAATCCAGAATGCGCTGAGGACTTTCCACCAACCATGGTTCAAAATAACTCATAATTAATTGGGCTATTGGTGATCGTGGAATAATAACGCGCTCATCTACAATAAAAGGTAACCCACAAAACCAGGCTTGCCCCGTAAGGTAAGGCGCAGGAATACGCTCTTGGACACGGCGATTAAACAAGGCCTTAATATCTTTTTGCTGAATATCGGTCAGCTTCTCATCTAAAACTGATTCATCAGCCTCGGACTCTAAACCCAGTGCAAACGCCAGCAAACATACCGCTTCGTCCCAAGCGCTGACTGTGCCATGGCCAAAATAAACACCACTCTCAACGAACAAAGACTCACCGAATTTGAGCATATCGTGAACCGTGCAGCGAGAGCCATTTTTATACGCTCCAAGCGCCACTTCAATTTTTTTGGACATAGTACCTCCGCAAGAACGATATTTTACCTTCGATTACTACTTTAGTATCCATTTTGTTTGTATTAACGCAAATGCATTAATGTTAAGACTATGCTTTGTCCTTCACTTAAGATGATCCGCCAAAACGAGCGAAAATTTCAGCCTGATAATAATCTTTAGGGTACTTCCACATTACTTGTGCGATAACTGAACTATCATACAATTTAGCCTGGTAGATTTTTATGACTTAAAGAACTTAATCAGTTCTAAAGGGCCCTTGAAATGTGCGTACTAGCTGATATTAAATGGCTTCATCTTGATAAAGCCCACAGGCCACTATTTAAATTTAATAGCTATAAATTTATATAAAAACTATGTAATAATGCACTAGCAAGGAGCTAATAACTCGAATGTTAAAGGTGCATTTGCGACGTAATTTTAATCATGCAACGCATACTAAAAGCTGTAAAGGAAACTCAGATATGCCATCCACTGCCATTGCTGAAAACAAAGTAGCTTTTCACAGTCGCTTCTCAAGCGAAGCCCAATTAGTTCGTAATGCTCTTATTGAAAGGGGCCTTGAAACACCTTTAAGTGGCCAACAACTCACTCGCGATGAAAAATACTCAAGAATTAAAGACGCTATGACTCAAGTTGTGTCTGCGCTAGGGCTTGATTTGACTGACGACAGTCTTGAAGAAACACCTCACAGAATCGCTAAGATGTATGTTGATGAAATTTTTTCTGGCCTAGACTACGCTGAGTTTCCAAAAATTTCGTTAATCGACAACAAAATGGCTGCCGACGAAATGGTTAAAGTCAAAGCAGTCAAGGTAATTAGCACTTGTGAACACCACTTTGTGACCATCGACGGACTTGCTAATGTTGCATACCTGCCGGCTGATAAGATTATTGGCCTGTCTAAAATTAACCGAATCGTAAAGTTTTTCGCTCAGCGACCTCAGGTTCAAGAGCGGCTGACGCAACAAATTTTGGTCGCATTACAAACATTACTCGAAACTGAAGATGTAGCAGTATTCATGGACGCCACACACTACTGTGTCAAGGCCAGAGGCATAATGGATGCTTCTTCACGCACAGAAACAAGTGCGATGGGCGGCCGGTTCAAGTCTGATACCAATTTGCGCCAAAACTTCTTAAATACTCCCCGGTGACTGCCTAATCAGCTTTCCCCGAGTCGAGGTAATAAGCCCCACAACACCTAGCTTAATAGGGTAAGTGCTCTATACAAAAAACTCTTGAATCTTTTTGGCTACCTCTTCCGCTTCATCTTCTAAATGCAAATGATGCGAACCTGGCATTTTCTCGATCCGCATGTGGGGAACCCAGCCAAACAATTCACTCTGCTGTCGCTCTGGCGAAAATGCACTATCCTCAGCCTGAATCAATAGAACTCTGGCGAGGATAGCCGTGAAGAAGCCCTCTAGATGCTCCTTAGAAAACTTAACAAAAGATGCAGCTTTTAAGCGCTGATCATTTGCCCAATAGTAACCTCTAGGCCCTTCAGCAACACCACGATTAGCCAGCAGAGTGGCGGCCTCTAGCTGCAATGGCACAAATCCATTGACTCTAGCTTGGATGGCTCGATCAAAGTCAGGAAAGTATGTTGGTGAGGCGCCGCCAAAACGTTTGTTCTCACGGATTGCTTTCATTACCTGCTTGGCTGCGTTGTCCGCATCCTGAGGCATAGGAACATAACCATCAATGAGTGCAACTTGAGTGACACGATCAGGAAATGTACCTGCGATAAGACCTGAGATGATAGCCCCACGGGAATGCCCTAAAAGAGCAAAGCGCTCCCAACCCATTTGATCAGCAACAGCTATGACTTCCCCAATATCAATCCAGATATCATAGCTGGAGTCCATTGATCGGTGGCTACTGCGCCCGTGACCTGCAAGGTCAAGTGCTATCACATGGAAATTTTCCATGAAGGGTAGCATTCGATCATAGGTGGCTGCATTGTCCAGCCATCCATGTAGAGCAATGACAGGTATGGAACCAGATCGACCCCACTCTTTTGCTGTTAAGATCAAACCATTTACTTCGAAACTTCTCTCTCTAATAAATTCAATCGGCATCGTGTATCCAGTTAAGTGTGGCCATGTCCCTTGCGGGAAAGTCCATCGAAAGTGAGGCAAGACTCGCGGTACCCAGGTGGGTTCCTTGCTCACCAGTTAAATAATCAATTAGCTTACCCAAGATGGGCATGTGAGCTACCAATAGGACAACTCGGCTATGTTGTTTTTGCAGTAGAGATACAACAGACATTATGTCTCCGAGCGGCATTAAATCATCAAACCGATTAATTTCAAGAGAATTTTTTCCAGACAGCTGTCCTAAAAACAAATCTGCGGTTTGAGTAGCCCTCAAATAAGGACTACTAAACACAACTTCTATCTCTGCCATGATATTTGAATGCGCTGCGCCGGCAGATGCTACCTGACTCTTACCCAAACCTGAAAGCTTACGGTGACTATCAGGGTAACTATCGATCGTATCTCCATGTCGAATAATAAAAAGATCCAAATCAAAGCCACCAAAGTTGCTTGGTCAAGGTTAGGCCAGTAACCTATTTATCTTTTCCCGACTCATCCCCATCACTCTTATCGGCATCTTCACTAGCGACGAACGTGGGTATATTACTGTCATCATCTGCAACAACTTCTGTTTCTACAATATCCGACTCTTTTTGTTGGTCTGTTGAATCAGCAGAGTAACCGGCAGAAGGCTCCATGACTGGCCATTCCTCGAAAGGAAAAGGTTTGGCCTCCGTATTGAAGGTCAAAAAGAGTATTCCCCGATATATCCATTCACCGAGAGACTGCCCCAAATTTCGCAGGTTGTCATTGTCTCTACCCTTAACCAATACCACCAAGAACTGGCCAATGATGATAAAACCTAGAACAAATCGTCCAAGCGGAATTAAAAAGACCCCGAATAGAACCATGTAGGCCAGTCTTATCCAAGTACTTGATTTTTTTACATTTGCTTTACTATCAGTCATTTAATTCCACCATAAAGTCCACGTCCATATTTTGCTCAGATAACATCATTGCACTCAACGACTCTTTGATAGGTCGCTGTTCAAATAATGTAGCATACAAAGCAGATGCCAAGGGCATATAAACACCTAATTCATCCGCTTTTTCTTTTACTAGTTTGGTTGTATTGATACCCTCAGCTACTTGCCCGACATCTTTAATTGCTTGCTCAAGGGTTTTACCTTGGCCAATTGCCACTCCAACGCGAAAGTTGCGACTCAAAGGAGATGTACATGTGACGTAAAGATCGCCGATACCGCTTAAACCCAAAAGAGTCATGGGATTAGCACCCAATTCGCTGGCAAAACGGTTCATTTCGGCCAAACTGCGTGTCAAAACAACACTCTTAGTATTCTGCCCTGCTCCAATGGCATCGGTGATGCCTGAAGCAATTGCATAAATGTTTTTTAGAGCCCCGGCAAGTTCCACGCCAAACTGATCATGATTAGTGTAAACGCGAAAATTGGAGGACACCAATAGCTCTTGCACCTGAGTACAAAATACGTCGTTATCACTGGCAACCACAGTCGCAGTTATTTGCCCATCAGCAATCTCTTTAGCTATATTGGGCCCACTGATTACGCCGATCTCACACTGAGATAGTTCTTGCTGTAAGACCTGGCTCGGTAGAAGGAATGTAGCACTCTCAATTCCCTTGGCTGTGCTAATAACCGTGGTGTCTTTAGTCAAATGCTCACTGATTTGGCGAGCTATTTGCCTAAATGCACTACTTGGAACAGCAAAAATTACGCAGCCACAATCTTGGACTGAGCCCTCTAGATCAGCGCTCACAGACACATTGGAATTTAGCTTATATCCGGGCAGATACGCCGCATTTTCCCCACAGGCATTGATTTTATTCGCATGGGCTTGGTCCCGGACCCATAGTGACACCGCATGTCCATTAGCTGCGATATTGTTGGCGATGACAGTCCCAAAACTGCCGCCGCCAAGTACTGCCACCTTATGATTAATGTTATTCCCCACATAAACCCCTATCTACGAAGCTATCTCTGACCCCATTATAGGTATTGCCCTGGCAACTGTCAGCCGTAAAACAAAGTAGCGCCCAAATGGGCGCTACGATATTAACTAAAAGTTTTAACTAAACATCAGTTTATTGAGCTCTTGAACAAACTGAGCAGGATTTTCTAACGGCCTACCCGCTGATAGTGCTGCTTGATCAAATAAGACCTTGGCTAGAACTGTAGCACTTTCATCATTTTTCTCGCCACTTAGCTTACTAACCAACGGATGCTTCATGTTAACTTCAAGTATGGGTTTTGACTCTGGAACAGCCTGTCCTGCTGCCTCCATAATCTTGCGCATCTGCTCTCCCATATCGTTATCACCCACAACCAGACAGGCTGGGGAGTCAGTTAAACGGGTTGTAGATCTAACCTCTTCTACTTTTTCCCCCAACAAGGTCTTTATTCTTGAAATGGTTTCACTGTGCTCATCACTGTCAGTTTTTGATTCTTCATCATCAGTATCTGAATTAGAAGTCTCTCCGGTGATCTTACTCAGATCGAGCTCACCGCGAGCAACATCTTGGAAAGACTTACCATCAAACTCGGTGAGATAACCCATCATCCATTCATCTATCCGATCTGACATTAACAATACTTCAACGCCATGCTTTCGAAACACTTCTAGGTACGGGCTATTGTTAATAACCGAATAACTATCGCCAGTCACGTAGTAGATCTTGTCTTGCCCTTCTTTCATGCGCTCGATGTAGTCAGCGAGGCTCACTGTAGGCTCAGCACCATCAACTGATGAACTTGCAAAGCGAAATAGTTTTGCAACTTTTTCACGATTGGCATGATCTTCACTGGGGCCTTCCTTCAAGACCGCTCCAAACTGAGACCAAAAAGTAGCGTACTTTTCCGGCTCACTAGTGGCCATCTTATTAAGCATATCCAGTGTACGCTTGGTCAGTGCCGCTCGAATACTATCAACCATAGGTGTCTTTTGAAGTATCTCTCTAGATACGTTCAGCGGGAGGTCAGCACTATCTAATACGCCCTTAACAAATCTCAAGTACATGGGCATAAATTGCTCTGCATCATCCATAATAAAAGTACGCTTGATGTAAAGCTTGATGCCTCGGACTGCCTCACGCTGATAGAGATCCATCGGCGCCATGCCTGGGATATACAGCAAGCTCGTGTATTCTTGCTTGCCCTCTACCCGATTATGACTCCAGGTAAGGGGTTCTGCGAAATCACTTGATACATGCCGGTAAAACTCTTTGTATTCATCATCAGTAACTTCGCTTCTAGAGCGAGTCCAAAGAGCCTTTGCATCATTAACCGCTTCCCATTCAGGAACGTTAACAACTATCTCTTCTTCACTCGCCTCTTCGGCTTCACTACCAGGCATTGGTGGCATGTCTGGCTTCAACATTTCCACCGGAATGGCGATATGATCAGAATACTTCTTAACGATGCTACGCAAGCGCCAATCATTAGCAAATTCAGACTCGTCTGCTTTCAGATGCATAGTAATCGTTGTACCACGCTCTTTCCGTTTGATCTTTTCAATCTGATAATCCGCTTCACCTTCACACGTCCAACGGACAGCATCAGCAGTTTTTTCACCCGCTCGGCGAGTTTCAACAACGACTTTCTCGGCAACGATAAATGAAGAATAGAAACCCACACCAAACTGACCAATTAATTGAGAGTCTTGCTGTTGATCTCCGGTTAAATTCTTTAAAAAATCTGCAGTCCCCGAGCGAGCGATGGTGCCCAAATTGGCAATCACCTCATCTCTGGACATACCAATCCCGTTGTCAGTGATGGTGATAGTTTTCGCTTCTTCATCAACACCAATACGAATTCTCAGATCTCCGTCATCTTCATACAACTTAGAGTCTTCAAGTGCTTCAAAACGAAGCTTGTCGGTCGCATCTGAGGCGTTAGAAATTAACTCCCGAAGAAAGATCTCTTTGTTCGAGTATAACGAGTGAATCATTAAATGTAGAAGTTGTTTTGCTTCTGTCTGAAAGCCTAAGGTCTCGGCACCGGATTTTGCTTTAGCTGTCATTGTTCGAATATCTCCTAGTGATTACAACGGCAAAGAGCATTAGTGACTTCTTGCCTGTGTGGTTAAACAGATGGGGGCACAACGAAGAATTTCAAGGCTTCAGGCCAGTAAAAAATGGCACCGCGCAGTGGCGATAGGCCGACCAACATCATCTTGCCATGCGGTCGCTGTTACATTGACCAATTTACTACCCTGTCGCAGTACAGTGCAGTTGGCATAAATCGTTTTGTATCGACCAGGGCGCAAATAGTCTAGAGAAAAATCGACGACCTTTGGAATCAAACTTACATCTAGTTCATAAAGAATCTCAATAGAGGCAGATAACTCAAGAAACCCGCCAATAACACCACCATGAATTGCAGGTAAAGAGGGATTACCAATGTTCGATGGGCGGCGCTCAAGCCAATACAAAACTTCATCATCCTCGATTTTTGCTTGAGCCCCAATAAAGGCGCTGTAGGGAATTAAATCCAGCATAGCTTGCGGGTTTGATGCCCTTTTAGCGACAGCCAACCTATTCTGGATAATCTGAGTCACATCAGTCATCGACTCGCCTCATCACTCTTAGTGCCCGTGCCCCGAACTAGACGCCTCAGACGACGGCGTAAAGCACTAGCTATTGAGATGTCAGGGGAATCCACCTTCATAAAAGTCGCTACACAGTGGGCGATAGAATTGTCAGGGTCACCCTGCCATGCAGAACCCCGGCAGAACAAGACATTGGAAGTATCTCGATACACTTTAGCCGACACATAAACTGGCTCATAGGGCTGTGCCGGATGCATATAATCAAGACGTAAATCCATTGTTGGTGTTACCGCAGGTCGGTCAAGCATAGTCATTGCTGCTGTGCCACAGCAAGTATCCAATAGACTGACAATGACACCACCATGGATGACGCCAGTAATCGGGTTGCCGACCACTTCAGGCTTGTATGGAAAAGTCATCTCAACTTCACCACGCCTTACTTTAGTCACTTCAAACCCTAATGCAGCACCATGACCTGTACGCTCCATAGCTAGTTTTAGCATAGGTTTGAATATGGCGCGTCTTAAGTTCATGGCATTAAACTCCAATACTTCAGGCTAAGCTGTCTTCTGCAACAAAATACTTGGGGTCTTCAATAACGTTTACTTCCACTAAGTTCCCCGCTTTCTTTAAAAGCTTTCGGCACTCTTCACTTAAATGAACCAAATGCAGAGTCTTTCCAGCATTTTCATACCGTTCAGCAAGGGTATCTATGGCCTCAAGGCCGGAGTGATCGGCAACACGAGAGCGAGCAAAATCAATGACAACATCATCATTATCATGCTTGGGGTCAAAGCGTTCCAAAAATGAAGTCACAGATCCGAAAAACAGTGGGCCTGTCACGGCGTACACCGTAGAGCCCTTATGATCTTCTCTAGAGTCAATACGAATATATTTAGCATGTTCCCAGGCAAACACTAAGGCTGAAATAATAACACCCACAACAACTGCAACCGCAAGATCAGTGGCCACAGTTACGCCAGAGACAACCACCAAGATAAGGGCATCACTGCGAGGCACCTTTCCAACAATACGGAAGCTAGACCATTCGAATGTTCCTATCACCACAATAAACATCACGCCAATAAGCGCAGCCAGTGGAATCTGCTCAATAATAGGTGAAGCGACCAATATAAATATCAGCAGAAAAATGGCAGCACTGATTCCGGACATACGGCCACGGCCACCAGAATTCACATTAATCATGCTTTGTCCGATCATGGCGCAACCGCCCATACCGCCAAAGAAGCCAGTTACAGTGTTAGCAAGACCCTGGCCAATACACTCTCTATTGCCACGCCCCCGAGTCTCAGTAATTTCGTCAATCAGCCGCAGGGTTAGCAGAGACTCAATTAAACCGATCGCAGCCAGAATAATGGCATAAGGCAACACAATCCAAAAGGTTTCCATAGTGAATGGAACTACTGGAATATGAAAACTGGGCAATCCACCACTGATGGACGCAACATCCCCGACTACTTTCGTGTTTAGATCAAGACCCAGTACTAAGCCTGTCACAACGGCAATAGCCACCAGTGAGGACGGTATCGCCGTGGTAAACCTTGGTAATGAGTGGATAATGATCATTGTCACCAAGACCAAACTCACCAGCATGTAGAGCTCTTGCCCCTGTAGCCAGGCCACATCAACAATGCTGCCCTCCATGAATGTACCAGTTAACCAACCAGGTTCTCCTGGTTGGCCAAATTGTCCCAGCTGAGCGAGAAAGATTACAATAGCTAACCCATTTACAAAACCCAACATCACCGGGTAAGGCACCATACGAATAAATTTACCTAGTTTAAGCACTCCCGCTGTAATCTGAAGGATACCCATCAAGACCACTGTGATAAATAGGTACTCTACACCGTGATCCGCAACGAGAGACACCATGACCACCGCTAAAGCCCCGGTGGCGCCACTAATCATGCCGGGTCGCCCCCCGATACATGCAGTAATCAGGCCTACCATAAATGCGGCATAGAGCCCTACTAGCGGGTCAACTCCTGCAACGAAGGCAAAGGCAACCGCCTCAGGCACCAGCGCTAGGGCGACCGTCAGGCCGGAAAGTATGTCATTTTTGAAGGTTGCTACTTTATTGAAGTGGATCTCGAACATTAATTCTTTACTCTTGATATTAACTAAAAACTATATGGCTATAACGACTACTTACTGCGGTTTCGACCTGATCCGCGATTTGAATTGCCCCCGGATGGGCGTCTTCGGCCTGAGCCCGCAT